>Ga0181521_10000527_pt1 | contig 46788 bp, 45 predicted proteins | sample PEATcosm2014_Bin_32_FD_119764 | JGI IMG/M metagenome (GOLD analysis project Ga0181521, IMG submission 119764) | Peatland microbial communities from MTU Mesocosm Facility, Houghton, MI, USA - PEATcosm2014_Bin02_60_metaG | ecosystem: Environmental > Terrestrial > Soil > Wetlands > Peat | place... | reverse complement strand
GGCCGCACAGGGCAAGAACGTGCTCTTCGTGGGCACCAAGCGCCAGGCACAGGAGGCCATCGCGGAAGAGGCCGTCCGCTGCCAGATGTATTTCGTCAACCAGCGCTGGCTGGGTGGCCTGCTCACCAACATGGCCACCGTACAGAAATCGATCAAGCGGCTGAAGGAACTGGACGCCATGGCGTCGCCCGAAGCGGGCGGATACGCCGGCCGTCCCAAGAAGGAAGCCATTCGCCTGGAGCGCGAGCGCAAGCACCTGGAGCAGAATTTGTCGGGCATCAAGGACATGCCCGGTCTGCCCGACGTGCTCTTCGTGATCGATTCGAACAAGGAAGCGATTGCGGTGAAGGAAGCGCAGCGGCTCGGCATTCCGGTGGTGGCCATCGTGGATACCAACTGCGACCCCGATGAAGTGGATTGGGTGATCCCCGGCAACGACGATGCCCTGCGCGCCATCCGGCTGTTCGCCAGCAAGATCGCCGACGCCGTGGTGGAGGGCCGCCAACTGGCCAGCGAACACGATTTTGCGGCGCCGCCCAAGCCCGCTAGCGAGGAAGCGCCGGCGGAAGAGAGCATGCTCGCGTACACCGAATACGTGGACCCCAAGTATGCGGAGAAGATCATGGCCGAAAGCCTGAGCCTGGCTGCAGAACCGGCGGCCTCGCCGCGCAAAGGACCGGCTTCGGAAACCGCCGAAACGGCTGCCGAGCCGGTGGTCACCGAAAGCAGAAGTTAATACCAGCGGGCCGGGCAACCCCCGGCCCCTGCACTCTAATTGGAAACGGAAGCGAAGCAATTATGGAAATCACCGCGGCACTGGTCAAAGATCTGCGCGAGCGCACCGGCGCGGGCATGATGGAATGCAAGAGAGCTCTCCAGGAAGCCAAGGGCGACATCGGGGATGCGGAAGTGGTGCTGCGCAAGCGCGGCATTTCGTCGGCCGGCAAGAAGGCGGGCCGCGTCACCAAGCAGGGCCTCATCGGCACCTACATTCACGCGGGCGGCCAGCTCGGCGTCATGGTGGAAGTGAATTGCGAGTCCGATTTCGTGGCCCGCACGGACGTTTTCCAGGAACTGGTCCACGACGTGGCGATACACATCGCGGCCGCCGATCCCCGCTACCTGCGCCGTGAGGACGTGCCGGCGGCGGTGCTCGAAAAGGAGCAGGAAATCGCCCGCGCCCGCGCCGTTCTCGAGGGCAAGCCGGAGAAGGTGCTCGACCGCATCGTGGAGGGCCGTTTAGCCAAGTTCTACGAAGAGGTGTGCCTGCTCGACCAGCCGTTCGTCAAAGAGGCTACCCTCACTATCGATCAACTCGTCAAGACCAAGGTTGCCAAGCTGGGCGAAAACATCAGCGTCAGCCGCTTCGTCCGCTTCAAGGTGGGAGACGTGGCGGCGGCCGAAGCCGCGGGCGGCAGCGAAGCCGGCGGGGAAAACCCCGTGCCTGAGCCGGTCGCCCAGTAAATGCCAGCTTACAAACGCATCCTGCTCAAGTTGAGCGGCGAGGTGTTGGCGGGCGGCGCCGAATTCGGCATCGATGCCGATCGCGTGCACGGCCTGGCCCAGGAGATTGCCGGCGTGGCCGGGGCCGGCATCCAGATCGGCGTAGTGGTGGGCGGCGGCAATATCTTCCGCGGCGTGTCCAGCGCGGGCCGCAAGATGGATCGCGTCACGGCCGACCACATGGGCATGCTGGCCACCGTCATCAACTCGCTGGCGCTCTCCGACGCTCTCGAGCAGATCGGCGTCGCCACCCGCGTGATGACCGCCATCGAAATGCGGCCGGTGGCCGAACCTTACATCCGCCGCCGCGCCATTCGCCACCTGGAAAAGGGCCGCGTCGCCATTTTCGCCGCCGGCACCTCCAACCCTTACTTTTCCACCGACACCGCCGCCACCTTGCGCGCGCTCGAGATCAAAGCCGACGTGATCGTCAAGGCCACCCGCGTGGATGGCGTTTACGATCGCGACCCGTTGCAGTTCCCCGACGATGCCGTCCGGTTCGCCGAGGTCTCCTACCTCGAGGTGCTCGCCAAGGGCCTGGGCGTGATGGACTCGACCGCCATCGCCATGTGCCGGGACAACAAGCTGCCGATCATCGTTTTCAATCTGAACACACCCGGCAATATAATGCGAGTAGCCATGGGCGAACCCGTCGGCACCGTGATTCACCAGACGGCTTCCGGAGATACTCTATGAAGACTGAACAGCCAGCACCCGCCACCACGTTCAATTCCGTCAAGGAGGTCGAGGCTAATCTCAAGGCGCGCATGGATAAGGCCATCGGCGACCTGCAGCACGAAATGGCCACCATCCGCACCGGCCGCGCTTCCCTGGGCATTCTGGATCACATTCGCGTGGATTCCTATGGAACCCCCACGCCGCTCAATCAGCTTGCCAACCTGCACGTGCCCGAGCCCAGCCTGATCACCATCCAGCCGTGGGACGTTTCGCAGATCGGGCCGATCGAAAGGGCCATTCGCGTTTCCGACCTCGGCCTCAACCCGGCCAACGACGGCAAGATCATCCGCCTGCCGATTCCGCCGCTCAACGAGGAGCGCCGCAAGGAACTGGTGAAGCGGCTGCACGCGACCGCCGAGCACCATCGCGTCTCGATCCGCAATATTCGTCGCGATGGCAACGAAGCCGTCAAGAAACTGGCCAAGGACAAGAAGATCACCGAGGACGACGAGAAGCGCACCTTCGACGGAGTCCAGAAGCTCACCGACGGCTACATGCTAAAAGTGGACCAGGCCGCCAAGATCAAGGAAAAGGAAATCCTCGAGATCCGGTAAGCCGCCGCGGTTGGCAGACGGAAGCGTCTGCCCCACTCCACTGCGAAGCACCTGCGGGCACAGTGGGGCAGGCGCTTTCGCCCGCCAACTGACGTTTCTACCACTTCACCACGGCTGCGCTGACCGGCGCTTCACCGACGGGGACCATGGTGAATAGCGAAGCGTTCTTGTAGCGCAGCACGCGCTCCGAAGAGGAGGCGCTCAGCCGGTCCAGGCGAATCACCGCCATGTCGCCGGACAGCTCATTCAGCACCAGCGCGTACTGATTGTCGGGAGTAGTGAGAATCGTCCCCGGCCCGGCTCCCACTGCCACCACCGCCGACAGGTTCTGGTGGGCCAGGTCGAGCACCGTCACGCTATTGGTATCCGGGTTGGCCACCAGCAGGAACGGCGGCGTATCGGTGGCCGCCATGGCGCCCGGCGCGCGCCCGGCGAGCACGGTCTGCCAGACCTCGGTGTTATAGGGAAACACAATCGCCACTGCGTCCATGCCGGGGCCGTCGACGAACACCTGGCCGCCGTCGGGCGTGATGGCGTACCGGCGCGGCTCGAAGGGAACCGGCAGCCGCACGATGGTCTTGCCGCTGGCGACGTCGAAAAAAGTGATGCTGCGCCCGGCAGCGTTGGCCGCCAGCAGCAGCTTGCCATCGGTGCGGAAACGGACAAACTCAGGGACGGCATCCCATGCGATGGTCCGCTCCACGCGGGCCGCATCGAGCGCCGTCAGAACGATGGTCTTGTCCTGGCGGCAAGCTACCGCCGCCTTGCCGTCTGCGCTCAAGTCGAAGCCATCGGCGGCCGAGTTCAGGCGGATGCGGCGCGCGGCTTTGAGCGAATCGAGCGGCACTTCCACCAAGGCCGGCGGATCGCGGTAGAGAATCCACAGCGCCCGGCCATCCGGCGCCAGGCGCATCTCGATCGCGGTCGAGCCCGCGCGCATTCGCCGGCTCACCGCCAGCGTGGCGGCATCCAGTTCATACACCATCCCGTTGGACGGAGCCAGCGCGTAAGCGATCGACTTTTGCGGATGCGCAATCACCAGGGCCGGCGCGGCATCGAGCGCAATCCGCTTGCGCACGCGGAAGCGGCTCAGGTCCACCACCGCCACGTTGCGCCCCTGCCGGTTGGCCACGAAGCAGTAGCCCGGGTATGCGGTGGCCTTCCGCCTGCCGCACGCCAAGGCCCCGGCCGAGGCCATCAGCAGGCCGCGGCGCGAAATCATCCCAGTCCCGCCTCGCGCAGAAAGCGGGCCGCCTCTTCCGGCGGCGTCGGGTTGATGTAGAAACCGGTGCCCCACTCGAATCCCGCCACTTTGGTCAGCTTGGGAATGATCTCGATGTGCCAGTGATAGTATGCCAGCGGCGCTTCCTGAACCGGCGCGCTGTGCACGATGAAGTTGTAGGCCGGCCGCTCCAGCACTTTGTCGATTTTTCGCATGGTCGAGCGCAGCACCCAGGCCAGGTTATCGAGCAGCGCGGGGTCGGAATCCTCGTAGTGCGAGGAGTGCTGCTTGGGCAGAATCCAGGTCTCGAAGGGAAACCGCGGCGCATAGGGCGCCAGCACGGTGAAGCGATCCGTCTCCGAAATCAGCCGCGCGCCCGCCGAGCTTTCTTCGTGGATGATGTCGCAGAAAATGCAGCGCTCCTTCACCCGGTGGAATTCGCGCGATGCGTCCACTTCCTCTTTCACCACATTGGGAATCACCGGCAGCGCGATCAGTTGCGAATGCGGATGCTCGAGCGAGGCGCCGGCCGCCTCCCCGTAATTGCGGAACAGAATGATGTAGCGGAACCGCCGGTCGCGCTTGAGATCGTTGACGCGGTCCTTGAATGCGTACAGTACCTCCGCGATCTGGTGTTCCGGCATCTCGGCCAGGGTGGCGGCGTGGTCCGGCGTCTCGATGATCACTTCGTTGGCGCCGATGCCGCTCATCTTGTCGTACATGCCCTCGCCCTGCCGGTTCAGGTCGCCTTCGATGCCCAGCACCGGGAACTTGTTCGGCACCACCCGCACCCGCCATCCCGGCTGGTCGCGCCCGCTGCCGTTGCGGTAGGCAAGCACTTCGGGCGGGGTCTTATTCTCATGACCGGAATCGAACGGGCAGACCGTCTGTTGGGCCGGTGGCACCGGCTGGCGAATGAAATCTCCGGGACGCTTGGCGCGATCCGTGGCGATGATCACCCAGCGGCCGGTGATCGGGTCTTTGCGCAACTCAGGCAATCGGGAACTTCCTTCCGGGTAGGGCCATCGGCAAACACCTGATTATATGTCACGGACGTGAAACGCGTCGCGCCTCCAGGCGATGCAGTCCGGTTGCCCCAACATTACGCTGACGATATCGAAGCGCATCCGGGCCGCTTCCACTTGCGCGCGGCGCCCGTATTCGCGGGCGGCTAACGCGATCCGGCGCTGCTTTTCGCCGTCCACGGCCGTTTCGGGCGGGCCGAAGTCGCCGCTCGATCGCGTCTTCACTTCGACGAAGACCAGCATGCCGCCCTCCCACGCCACCAGGTCGATTTCTCCGGCTCCCGAGCGGGCCACGTAATTGCGCGCCACCACCGTGCAGCCGTGCCGGCGTAGATAGCGGTACGCCATGTCTTCGCCCAAACGCCCATGGTTGTCCGCCAGTGTGCGCCGACGCAGCCGGTCCGCTGCGCGGTAGATCCAGCCGATCACTCGATCACTTCGAATTCGAACTCCATCGCCTTACCCCGCACCACGTAGCACAAGTAGTATTCCCAAAAGCGCCGGTAGCGCGGGAAACGGTTGACCAGGAACTCGAACCCGAGCCACCTCCATAGAGCCAGTAGCTTCACCCGCACCGAAATCTCACGAAATCGCACCGCGGAATAGTAGCCGAAGCCGCCGTGATTCTCGCCGAAATAGCGGAAGCTGAAACTGTTGAGGTGACTCTTGTGGGTGGGATCGCAGAAGGAGCTGAAATCGGTGTAGTGCGGCGTTTCGACGCGCACTGTCCCGCCCGGCCGCACCAGGCGGTGGAACTCCTCCATGGTCCGCATGACGTCCGCCACGTGCTCGATCACGTGGATGGCGGTGAGCCGGTCGAACGAGCCCGAGGCGAACGGGTAGGGGAAGCGGTCCAGATCGACAATCACGTCGGCGCGGCTGGCCGGGTTGCGGTCGATCCCGATCGCACCCGGCTGCTTGTGGATCCCGCAACCCACGTCGAGAATCCTCATCGGTTGTCCGGGCGCCGCTTTATTCGGGCTCTGTTGCCACCGTCAGGCACTCTTCCAGTGTCTCAAGAGCGAAGGCGCATTGCTCGCGCGTTATGACCAGGGGAGGGCACAGCCGTATGCTATTGTCGCCCGCGCCCAGCACCAGCAGGCCGCGCTCGAACGCCATCCGCACCACACGGTCGCGCAGTTCCGGCGCCTTCTCGCGCGTTTCCCGATCGCGCACCAGTTCGATGCCGATCATCAGCCCCAGCCCACGCACTTCACCCACCTGGGCGAAGCGCGGCGGCCACTCGCGCATGTGGTCCATCAGGAAAGCGCCCATGCGCGCCGCATTGTCGATCAACTCTTCTTCAAGCAGCGCGATGGTCACCAATGCGGCCGCGCAGGCCACCGGGTTGCCGCCGAAGGTGGAAGCGTGCGCTCCCGGCGGCCACGTCATGAGGTCCGCGCGCGCCACGGTAGCCCCCAGCGGCAGGCCGCTGGCGATGCCCTTTGCCACCGCCAGAATATCGGGCACAGCGTCAAAATGATCCGCCGCCCACATCCGGCCGGTGCGGCCCATCCCGCTTTGCACCTCGTCGAAAACCAGCAAGATTCCGTGCTGGTTGGCCACTCGCGCGAGGTCGTCGAAGAAAATCCGCGGCGGCACGATGTAGCCGCCTTCGCCCTGCACCGGTTCCACCACGATGGCCGCGGTTTCCTCCGGCGGCGCCACGGTCTTCAGGATGGTGTTTTCGATGAACCCGACGCACTCGACCCCGCAGCTCTCCGGTTTTTGCCCGAACGGGCAGCGGTAGCAATTGGGGTACGGCGCGTGGACCACGCCCGGGATCAGCGGCCCGAATCCCGCGCGCTGAGCCGCCTTGCGCGCGGTGAGCGAAAGCGCGCCGAGCGTGCGGCCGTGGAAGCTGCCGTAGAACGCTATGATTTTGTCGCGTTTGGTCGCCCAGCGCGCCAGCTTGATCGCGCCCTCGATGGCCTCCGCGCCCGAATTGCCGAACGACACGCGCCGCGCCAGATCGCCGGGCGCGATCTCCGCCAACTTCTCCGCCAGCGCCACCATTTCTTCGTAATAGAAATCCGTGCCCGACATATGCATCAGCCGGCCGGCCTGTTCCTGCACCGCCTTGACGACGCGCGGATGGCAGTGACCGGTGGCCACCACTGCGATGCCGGCATTGAAATCCAGAAACCGGTTCCCGTCCACGTCCTCCACGAGTGCGCCTTCGCCGCGCTCCGCCACCAGCGGATATGCACGCGTGTAGGATGGCGACATCACCCGCTGATCGCGCTCGATTACAGCGCGCGCACGGACCCCCGGCAGCGGGCCGTTGATACTCGGAAGATCCGGACGCACCCGATCCAAGATCGCGCCCATAACTTGCCTCCTGATCGAATTGTTCGTAGGTTTGCTAGGTTGCGCGTCTCAAGAAGCAAGGCGCGCGCCGCGGGGCGGGCAAGGTGCTAGTCGGAACCGAACAGTCCCGGCCGGGATGTGGAAGGCGTGCACCCCATGCAACCATTCTACCCCGGTGAAGCTATCCTGAAGCAGGGAGTTCAAATCTGGCGTTCGGGCGAGGCGAGCGTAGCCATGTTCGGAACCAACGAGCAAGATCCGTACAACCTGCGGCGTTTTGTGGACGCCCAGGATTCCGTCTTCGCGCAGGTATGCTCGGAACTGCGCGCAGGCCGAAAAAGGGAGCACTGGATGTGGTTCGTATTCCCGCAGATGCAAGGTCTCGGCTACAGTCCGCTCGCGCAGAAGTTCGCGATCACTTCGTTGGAGGAAGCCAAGGCATATCTGGACCATTCGATTCTCGGGGCTCGACTCAGGGAGTGTTGCCGGCTGGTGAACCAGGTCGAGGGCCGCTCCATCGAGGAGATCTTCGGGTATCCCGATGACATGAAGTTTCGATCCTCGATGACTCTGTTCGCCCATGCCACGTCCGACAACCGGATCTTCAGTGACGCGTTGGAAAAGTACTGCAACGGCGAGTTTGATCCGTTGACGCTGGAGCGGTTGTGATGTCGGGGGAGCGTAGCCCGTCCTCAGATTAGTGATTGCAATAATATCATTGACCTATGGCGAGCATCACGATACGGCGCCTGGACGACAGGGTCAAGGCGAAGCTGCGTTTGCGCGCGGCTAGCCATGGCGCGTCCCTGGAAGAGGAGGCGCGCGAGATCCTGAAAAGCGGACTGACTGCGAAGCGCGTTCCCCGCCTCAATCTCGCGGAATCGATCCGGCGGCACATCGAACCTCTCGGCGGCGTGGAACTCGCGATCCCGCCACGCGGCCAGTAAGGCCGGGTGATCCCACGACGTTCGTTCGTCTCCGGTAAGGAAAGACACAGCGTACGCAGCCTTTCCAACACTCCTCCGCCTGTCGGAATCAACCTCGAATCCTTAGCTCCTCTCGTGAACCGAGTCATCCAACGGCAGACATCGTAAGTGGCCGGGCCGGATGAGGCTTCGGGACGCTGTTGATCGTCTTAAGAATGCGCGAGACGATCTGGTAGGGATCGCCTTCGGAGTTCGGGCGGCGATCTTCCAGGTAGCCCTTGTAACCGTTCTTAACGAAGTTAACAGGCATGCGGATCGATGCGCCACGATCGGAAAGACCATAGCTGAACTTATCAATGGCCTGTGTCTCGTGCAGACCGGTGAGACGCAGATGGTTATCCGGGCCATACACGGCGATGTGCTCGGCGACGTTATCGGAGAACGCCTTCATGAGGGCTTCAAAGTACTCCTTGCCGCCTGTTTCGCGGAGGTACTTAAACGAGAAGTTGCAGTGCATGCCGGATCCGTTCCAGTCGCCCTTGATGGGTTTGCAATGCAACTCAACATCCACCCCGTATTTCTCGCAGAGACGCATCAGAAAGTAGCGGGCGGTCCAAGTGTCATCCGCGGCTTTGGTTGAGCCTTTGGCGAAGATCTGGAATTCCCACTGACCTTTAGCGACTTCGGCGTTGATGCCTTCATGATTGATACCGGCAGTAAGACAGAGGTCCCAGTGTTCTTCGACGATTTGACGGGCCAGGGTGCCCATGTGCTTGTAGCCGACGCCGCAGTAGTATGGGCCTTGTGGAGTACTCGGGTAACCGTTTTCCGGAAAGCCGAGAGGCCGCCCGTCTTGAAAGAGGAAGTATTCCTGCTCAAGACCAATCCACAAGTCGGGGTCGTTCTCAATCGTGGCGCGAGCGTTGGTGGAATGCGGAGTACCGTCAGGGTGCAGGACTTCACTAAGAACTATATAAGCGTCCTTGCGGCCCCCGTCAGGATACAGAGCCACGGGTTTTAGCACACAGTCAGAGCTCCTACCCTCGGCCTGCATGGTGGAGCTGCCGTCAAAACCCCACGTGGGCAGATCGGCAAGAGTGGGTGGACGCTCAAATGCCTTGAGCAGGCTTTTGCCGCGCAGGTTTGGAACGGGTTTCTTGCCGTCCAGCCAAATGTATTCAAGTTTGTATTTTGTCATGGTATTCGGATGATCGGCGGTGTCGGACGCCGAGGCTCTTGCGGCGCAGCAATCCTCGACAGCGAAGCACCGTCAGATTCCCCTCTTCAGGCTCCTCTCTTCAAGTTCCCTCAAGACTCGCTAATAGAGCCCCGTATTTGGTTGAGTATGGACGATGCGGTGCCGTTTCGGCAAGCGTTTCGAGGCCAACTTCCGATACTTTCTTTTTATGGAGCTCATGTGTCAGGCTGATATGGCCCGTGAAAGCGGGTAGGCGTTACGCGCAGCGGGCCGCCCTGAGATTCAGCGATGGTCGCTGAGCGAGCAGCTCGGATTCTTTCGAAGATGCTCGAAGTGTGCCGCCATTCCGTCAATAGACCGTTTGTGCGCCCTCACGGGCTTGCGGCATTCGATGCAGCGCTTGTTCCGCGGCCTCAGGGCTACAGCCTCGTCAATCGGAATCTGCTTCCACCCGCCTGGGCACCGCACTTCGCATATAGTACTCATGGGCATTTGAAGATAATAAGCCCGTCCCGCAAGAATGTAAACTCTCGACTGGCCGCGGCTAGGGCGCAAGGGCCAGACCCGTTTCCATCCTTCGCCCGTCCGCGCTACCCCACTTCTCCCGGAAACACTCGCGCGAAGATTTTATCTACGTTGCGTAACTGGCGGTCTAGGGAGAAAGACTCGGCTATCTGGTCGGAGGTGAGGACGGCGCGGATCTCGGGGTCGGATTCAATCGCGGCGCGGAAATCCGACTCTTCTTCCCAGGCGCGCATGGCGTAGGCTTGCACTGTTTTGTAAGCCTGCTCGCGCAGCATGCCGGCGGCGGCGAGATCGAGCAGAAGCTGGCCGGAGAACACCAGGCCGCGAGTTAGTTCCAGGTTGCGCCGCATGCGGTCCGGATAGACCAGCAGCTTGTCCACCAGGTTCACCGTCTTATCGAGGAGATAGTCGGCGAGGATGCAGGAATCCGGCAGGATCACGCGCTCGACCGAGGAATGCGAAATGTCGCGTTCGTGCCACAGGCCGACGTCCTCGAAGGCCGCCTGCACGTTGGCGCGCACCACTCGCGCCAGGCCGCAGATCTGCTCGCAGGTGACCGGGTTGCGCTTGTGCGGCATGGCCGAACTGCCCTTCTGGCCGCGCGAAAAGCATTCTTCCGCCTCGCGCACTTCGGTGCGCTGTAAGTGGCGCACTTCGAGCGCGATCTTCTCGCAGAGTGCGGTCGCCAGCGCCAGGGCGGCGACAAAGGCTGCGTGCCGGTCGCGCTGGATCACCTGCGAAGTCACCGGCGCGGCGGCGAGGCCGAGCCGCGCGCAGATCCGCTCTTCCACTTCCGGGCCGATGTGGGCGAAGGTGCCGACGGCGCCCGAAGTCTTGCCGACCCGCAGATCCTCGGCCGCGGCGGCCAGGCGTTTCAGATTGCGCCCGGCTTCTTCGTGCCAGATGGCCAGCTTGAGGCCAAACGCGATCGGCTCGGCGTGCACCCCGTGCGTGCGGCCCACCTGCACGGTGTGGCGGAATTCGAGCGCCCGCCGTTTCAGGACCAGCCGCAGCGCTTCCAGATCGGCCTGGAGGATGGCCGCCGACTGCACCAGCAGCAGCGCCTGCGCCGTATCCACCACGTCGTTCGAGGTCAGCCCGTAGTGCAGCCAGCGCGAAGCTTCCGCGTGCCCGGCCTGCTTCATGCTCTCCGCCACCGCTGTGGTGAAGGCGATCACGTCGTGCTTCACTTCGCGCTCGATTTCGAGAATGCGGGCCACCTCGAAACCGGCGTGCGCGCGCAGCAGGCGCGCCGCCTCGGGCGGGACAGTGCCCAACTCCGCCAGCGCCTCGGCGGCCGCCAGTTCCACCTCCAGCCACTGCTGAAACTTGTTCTGCTCACTCCAGATCCGGCCCATCGCGGGCCGCGTGTAGCGCGCAATCATGTCGTCCCAGTGCTCCCGTCCAGTAGTGGCAGGACAGGCGATCGGTTTCTGTCGCCTTCCGTCCGCTTGCCAATGAGAGGCCACGAAAACGATGGCCTGTCCCACCAACTCCTAAAACCGATAAACTTCCGACGGCTGGTGCTGCGACGCAATTTCCAGACGCGCTCCAATGCCGCGGGCCTCGAGCGCCTGTTGGCCCACTATGCGCACAATCTCCGGATGATTGTTCTGCTGGCTCAGATGGCCCAGCACCAAGTGGGCGGTCGCGGCGTCCAGGTCGTGCTCCAGGAAGTCCGACATGCTCAGGTTCGAAAGATGCCCCACACGGCTCATCACCCGCTGTTTCACGCTCCACGGATATGGCCCGACCTTCAGCATGTCGAGATCGTGATTGGCCTCGAGCAGCAGCAGGTCGGTGCGCCGCAAATGAAACTTGACCGATTCGGGAACGTAGCCGAGGTCGGTAGCCACGCCGATCCGGACGCCCTCGGCGGTGAAGGCGAAGCCCACCGGATCCACGGCGTCGTGCGGGATGCCGAAGCTCTCCACTTCCACGTCGCCGATCGAAAAAGCGGCGCCGGCCTGAAATGTTTCGAGGCGCGCCGGCGGCGTTTCGCCCCAGTCGATCGAGGGTGCGGTGAGCCGCGTCATGTAAATCACCGCGCGGACGCCGCGATTGCGCGCCAGCACCGGCAGCCCGGCCACGTGGTCGGAGTGCTCATGGGTGATCAGGATGGCGTCGATTTCCGAAAGCTGCTCGCCGACCGTGGCCAGCCGCCGCCCCAGCTCGCGCATGCTCAGCCCGGCGTCCAGCAGGATGCGCGTTCTCCCGGTCGATATCAGCGTGGCGTTGCCCGAGCTGCCACTCGCCAGCACGCAGAATTGGACCGTGTCGCGCCTCCCCGATCTTCAGAATACACCGAAACCGGCCAAAACAGGATGGAAAGAAAATGTTTTGTGGCAACGGGTACGCTTTTGGCCGCCCTAGCCGGTCACGACAGCCGCCATATCGCCGGCTGCCAGCGCCTGTCCCGGCGCGGCATAGAGCGAGCGCACGTACGCCAGGGCGATGGCACAACCCTGCGCCGGGGAGTAGACCGAAGAGGTGATCTCGCCGGCCTCGGCGCCGTCCGCGGTGAGCCTGGCGCCCGCGGCCGCTGGCGCGGCGGAATCGAGGCGGAGCTGCACCAGCTTGCGATTGACGTGCCCCTGCGCGCGGATGCGCTCCACGATCTCCTGGCCAATGTAGCATCCCTTGCTGAAACTCACCGCGTGCATCTGCCCGGTTTCCTGCGGCAGCGAAGTGTCGCGGATGTCCTCGCCATAGCGCGGCCGGCCGTTTTCCAGGCGCACCAGGCGGGCATCTTCCCCAGTGGCCGGTTGGGCGCCGGCTGCGACGAACCGGTGGATGATTTCATCCGCGGCGCCGGCCGCGGCGTAGACGCGAAAGCCGGGCTGGCCGGTCAGGCTGATGCGCGCGATCGTGATATCCCCGGCATCCCGCCAACGCAGATGCCGGTAATCGTCGCTGGGGGCCGCGCCGCCGGCCTTCTCCAGCACCAGCGCCGATTCGGGACCTTCGAGCGCAATGGCGCAAGTGGCCGCCGTCACGTCTTCCAACTCCACCTGGTCGGCGACGATGTAGCGCCGGATATGCTGCGCGATTTTCTCCCGCAGCTCGGGTTCGGTGTCGAGAAGAATACGATCGTCGAAAGCCAGCAGGGTCAGGTCCGCCTGGATGCGCCCCTGCGGGCTGAGCAGAAACGCGTAGCAGCCGCTACCAGCGGCGAGTTTCTTGACTTCGTTCGAGGTCAGGTTGTGCAGCAGCCGCGCGCGGTCGCGCCCGCGAACCGCAATCCGCCCGCGCACGCTCAAATCCATCCACGCGGCGCCGCGCCGCAAAGCTTCGTAACCCTGGTTCATACTTTAGAAGATGCGGTGCAGATAGGCTGCGATGCCAATCACGATCAGCGAAGAAATCGCTCCGCCCGCCATCAGCCGGACGCGCCGCGGGTGGCGCGGCTGCGTAATCAAGACCGCGACGGCGAAGATGTGCGCCACCAGCAGCAGTTTCACGCCCAGCACGATGTGGTATCTCAGGGTATGTCCCGGATTGCCCAATAGGTTATAGATGCCCGAGATCACCAGACACGAGATCGACAGCATCGCCAGCGGCCGGAACGCCGCCGCCGTCCTTCTGGCCAACTCCGCGCGGGCTTCCGGATCGAGCGCCGCCGCCGCGCCCGCCGCGATCCAGCCGTAAATCATCCCGCCGCTCAGGCACGCCACCGAAGCGATATGCAGCCAGCGCATCAGCAAGCTCAATTTCTCAACCATAGCCTGAGTATACAATCGGTTTGTATGATCCACGAGATCCTTCCGGTGGGGATGCTGCAATGTAACTGCTCCATCTTCGGCGACGAACAGACCCGCGAAGCCATGGTGATCGATCCGGGCGACGACGTCAGCCAGATCCTCGAGGTGCTGGCTAAGCACGCCTTGAAAGTGAAAGCTATCGTAATCACCCACGCGCACATCGACCATATCGGCGGCGCGCACGAGCTCAAGCGGATCACCCAAGCGCCGGTTTATATGAATCTGAACGATGCCGGCCTGCAGGCGATGCTGGCTACCCAGGCGCTGTGGCTGGGTGTGCCCACGCCGGAGCGCGTGGAAATCGACGCGCCCCTCAACGATGGCGCCACGCTCGAACTCGGCAAGACCGAGTTTCAGGTGCTGCACACGCCCGGCCACACGCAGGGCAGCATCAGCCTCTGGATTCCCTCGGAGCGAAAGCTGGTGGCCGGCGACACGCTGTTCCTCGGCAGCATCGGCCGCACCGATTTGCCGGGCGGCGATGGGCGCCAGATCCTGCGGTCGATTCACCAGAAGCTGCTGCCGCTGCCCGAGGAGACCACCGTCATCCCCGGCCACGGCGATATCACTACCATCGGCCAGGAAAAGCAGTTCAACCCTTTCTTGCAGGAGTAGGGCTTATTGCGCTTCTTGCAGGAGTAGGGCTTATTGCGCGGGCAGGCTCGCGGCCAGCAGAAATACCAGCGGGGCATTCCAGTTGATGGCCGTTTCGTTGGTGGAGTACGAGCCCTCGTCATCCACGTACATTTTGGCCGGTGGCAAGTCGGCCGGCAACTTCCTCGCAGCGGCATCCCCGCGCCCCGGATTGGGGCCGCCGGAGAGTAGGCCGGGCCACGCCCCGAGGTTCTTATCGGCGGCGCTAGGACGGTGGTGCGGATGGCGGTAGGGGTTCTCGCCCACCCGCGTCACGAAGGACAACGAGAAGGTGTTGCGGCCCAGCAGGTAGTGCAAGTTCTCGAGCGCCGCGTGCCGGTAACGCGAATCGGGGTGAAACGCGTTCGCCACCACCAACTGCATTCCGTAGTTGGCCACGTTGCCGTTGGAACCCCAGTCGTAATCGATCCTGGCGAGGCTGACGCGGTATCCGTTGGCGCCGGTGCGCTCCACAATCTGGTCGGCGGCCGCCAGCGATTCCTGCCGGATGGCGCCGATAGCCGCGGCGTTCTTCCCGCCGCCCAGCACGTACGTCCACTGCGCCAGGTTTGAAACGTTGGCCCACCACTGCGGCCTGGTTGCGGCCGGGTGGAACTCGGCGTAATGCGCCAGGAAGTAGTTTTCATAGGGCGCTTCGCCGGTGGTGCGCCAGAGTTCGGCGGCGGCCCACAACCGCTCGTTGGCGCAATTCGCGTCGTCGTAGACTCCGGTGCCGATGCCGGGCGGATTGCGAAAGGTCACGTCAGGATGCTTCTCGACCCAGCCCCAGGCCTTGCGCGCGGCCGCCAGGCAGCGGTCCGCGTAGGCGCGGTCGAAGGGCCGAAAGGCGCGCGCCGCAATCGCCATCACAGCGGCGAAATCGGCCGTAGCGCAGGAAGTCTTATAAGGCTCCCGGCCGGTGCCGATCACATAGCTCACCAGCGTGTCCTTTTCCGGCATGATGAAGCCGCAGAAGCGGTCGCTGGTCTGCTTGGGCCACACGCCGCCATCTTCATCCTGCATGGAGAGCATCCACTCCAGGTTCCATTTGATCTCGCTCAAGATGTCGGGAGTGCCGTTGCCGGATTCTGGAATGTCGAGTTTGGTTGGGCTCACCCGCGCGCCAAACATCTCCCAGGTCCACAGCAGCGTGCCGGTGGAGATGCTGGAGTTGACCACGTAGCGGCCGTAGTCGCCCGCGTCGTGCCAGCCGGCGTGCGAAATGCGCGGGCCGGTCTTGCCGGAGGAGGCGTGCCAGGCTCCCTCCAGATGACACGCGTCATGACGGAAGCCGGGGAACTCTGGGCCCAGATCCACCGCGGTTCCGCAGCGCTGCCCGTAGTAAGATCGCATGGCGAGGTAGTAGGTGCGCCGGTAGACGTCGGCGCCGATCGAGAAATTCCAGCTCCGTCCCACGCCGGGCACTTCCAGATAATAGCGGCCGGATTCCTCGAGCTTGCTGAAATCGGCAATCTGCACGTCGTCGCCCGAGTCGGCGTCGGGCTGGGTGGCGCTGAGTTGGCCGCGCAGCGCGACGGCGTCGCCGGCGGAACGGCGCACCAGGAATTCCGCAGCGGGTTTCTGCGCGGCCACTATCGCAATCTTGGGAGCGGCCGGCAGGTAACCGACCTGATCGACCTTGATTTCGAGCGAAGCCTCGGCGGCAAACGCGGCCGAGCACGCCAGCAACAACATAGAGATCTTCATGGCGGGTACCAACGGATTACGGTATCACCTAACGGGTGGGGCATGTTTAGCCCTGTGTTTTCCCGAGCCAGCGCCGCTGCCCGGATTTATTTCAACCATTTTCTGCCGATTTCTGCCGATTATTGCGCGAGCGGCTTGCTCTCACTCACCCGATTGACGTATTGTTCTTGTCTTGCGGCGAAAGTTTCAAATTAGTGGCATCGTGCAGGGCGTGGGCTTCCGGCCCTGGGTGTACCAACTCGCGCAGCGGCACCGGCTTGGCGGGCACATTTTCAACTCCACGCTGGGCGTCACCATCGAAGTGGAAGGCCCGGCAGAGGCGCTCGACGCGTTCGAGGCCGAGTTGCGCAGCCAGGCTCCGCCTTTGGCCGAGCTCGACCAAATCCGCGTCGAACACCTCGAACCGATTGGCTATCAAGCGTTTACGATCCACGACTCGCAGGATGTTGCGGGCCAGTTCGTGCTCGTTCCACCGGACATCGCCACCTGCCCGGACTGCCTGGCCGATCTGCGCGACCCCGCCAATCGCCGCTATCGCTACCCGTTCACCAATTGCACCAACTGCGGACCGCGCTACACCATCATCCAGGAGATTCCGTACGACCGGCCCCACACCACCATGTCCGAGTTCCGCCAGTGCGCGGCCTGCGAACGCGAATATCACGATCCGGGCGACCGGCGATTCCATGCCCAGCCGAACGCCTGTCCCGATTGCGGCCCCTGGGTGGAATTGTGGGACCGGGAGCGGGCGCTCGCCCAGCGCGCCGAGGCCATCGACCGGACACGCAGGCTGCTGAAAGACGGAGCCATCCTCGCCATCAAAGGCCTGGGCGGTTTTCACCTGGCCTGCGACGCCGCTCATGACGCCGCCCTGCGCCGGTTGCGCCAGCGTAAGCTTCGCTCCGGGAAGCCGTTTGCGCTGATGGCCGCCAGCCTGGAGAAGATTGCGGAATTCTGCGAACTGGGGCCGGAAGAGCGCGCCGCGTTGAGCGGAACCCGCCGGCCCATCGTGTTACTAGCGCGCCGTCCGGGAAGCCGGATCTCCGCCGAGGTGGCGCCGGACGTCCCGTTACTGGGTGTGATGCTGCCCTACACGCCGTTGCATCACCTGCTCTTCGAGGGAGGCGAGTTCGATGCGCTGGTGATGACTTCCGCCAACACAGCCGAGGAGCCCATCGCGTATCGTAACCAGGAAGTGGCGGAGCGGTTGCATTCGCTGGCCGACTTTTTTCTGCTGCACAACCGCGCCATCCAAACCCGCGTGGACGATTCCGTGGTGCGCATCTTCGAAGGCCGGGAACGCCTGCTGCGGCGTTCGCGCGGTTACGCGCCGCGCCCGATCGAGCTTGGATTTCCGGCGCAGGAAGTCCTCGCCTGCGGCGGCGAACTCAAGAACACCTTCTGCCTGACCAAGCAACACTACGCCATCCTCAGCCAGCACACCGGTGACCTCGAAAACCTGGAGACGCTGGAGTTTTTCGAGGAAACGCTCGCGCACATGCAGCGTTTTTTTCGCGTGACGCCGCGCGCCGTGGCCCACGATCTGCACCCGCAGTACATGACCACTCGCCTGGCTCTGGCGATGCCCGGCATCGAAAAGATCGGCGTGCAACACCACCACGCGCACATCGCGGCCTGCATGGCCGAAAACGGATTGCGCGAGAAGGTGATTGGCGTGGCTCTCGATGGAACCGGGTACGGAACCGACGGGCTGATCTGGGGCGGCGAGTTTCTGATCTGCGACTACGGGGGCTTCGAACGGCGCTTTCACTTCCGCTACGTGCCACTGCCCGGCGGCGACACCGCCATCCGGCAGCCCTGGCGCTCCGCGTTGAGTTACCTGGCGGATGCGGAATTGGCCGGCGCGCCGGCGCTGGAGGCGGTTCCCGAGGCCCACCGCCGGGTGGTGGAAGCCATGCTCGCGGGCCGCGTCAACACCGTGGATACCTCGTCCTGCGGGCGGCTGTTCGATGCGGTTTCGGCGATTTTGGGAATCCGGCTGGAAACCACTTACGAAGGGCAGGCAGCCATCGAACTGGAAGCCCTTGCCGCCCCGGGTATCGCCGACCACTACCCATTCTCGATCGACGCCGGCACCATCGACTTCCGCGAAACCATTCGTGCGATTGTGCGGGATGAAAGTCCGCGGAAGGTTCGCTCGGCCCGCTTTCACAACACCGTAAGTGCCGCTATTGCAGAGACTTGCCGACGGATGCGCCAACAGGACGGGCTTTCCCGCGTGTGTCTGTCGGGCGGCACGTTCCAGAACGTCTATCTGCTGAGCCACACCGCGCAACTGCTACGCGTGGCCGGTTTTCAAGTATTTATGCACTCGACGGTCCCGCCCAACGATGGGGGACTTTCCCTGGGCCAGGCCGTGATCGCCAGCAGCCGGGCAGGCTAGACAGGTTGCTGAAGAGTCTGAAAAACCATCTTGCTTGGGGCTACTGATGAACACGGATAAGCCAATTCTTTTCAATCTGTGTTCGTCGGTGTTTATGTGTGGCCGTCAGGTTCTGGGGTTTTTTCCGGCACGCAAAGAAGGCTGCCGAAAGCGTCGATTTGCTCGCCCAAGAGCGCTCTATTCCCGTAGCGGGCGTCGGACGGCCCTTTCATTCGGTAATTTAGTACCTTATACTCTTAAATGGACAAAACTCCGGAAGCCAAGGAGGGCTGCCGTGAAGATTCTCAGGCTTCGCAAGGAGAAGCTCGATCTCTTTGCCTCCGTCGTCCAGCAGTTCGGCGAGCTTCATGCGCCCGTCGAGCAGGACGGCAAATACGTCTTCAAACGATTAACCCGGTGGGCGGAAGCCCGCCTCGACTATGACCGCACCATCCTGCCTCCCAAGAAGTACTTTCTTCCACCGAGGGAAACCCTGTTCCGCTACCGGCCGGGCGAGGGGTTCCTGCCCAGCACCGACGGTCTGAATCAGCGGATCATCCTGTTCGGCCTGCATGCCTGCGACGTCTATTCCCTGAACATCCTGGATCGCGTCTTCGCCGGAAAATATAACGATCCGTATTACCAGGCGCGGCGGAGAAACATCGCCATCATCGGTATCGACTGCACTCCGGACAAGCAGTGTTTCTGCCGCTCCATGCGGGCGGATTTCGTCGACCACGGTTTCGATCTTTTCTTCTACGACACCGGGGCCTATTACCAGGCGCTGGTGGGCACTGCCTTGGGCGACGACATGGTGCTGGCCACCGGCAACCTGTTCGAGGCGGTGGATGCGGCCGACATCGACGAATATAAACGGCGCTCGTGGAACAAACGGCGGGCGTTTCAGCTCGACGTCGAGATTCGCGACCTACCCGAGATCTTCGAGATGGAATACCAGAGCGAGATCTGGGAGGAACTGGGCGCCAAGTGCCTGTCGTGCGGCAGTTGCAGCATGGTTTGCCCCACCTGCTACTGCTACGACGTCAGCGACGATGTGGAACTGGGCTCGCGCGCCGGGAAACGGACGCGCTCCTGGGATTCCTGCCTGTTCGCGGACCATGCGTTGGTGGCCAGCGGCGAGAACTTCCGCGGCCCGCGCGCCAGCCGCATCAAGTTCCGTTTCTACCACAAGCAGCGCGGCTTCGTGGCCGAGTACGGGCGGCCAAGCTGCGTAGGCTGCGGGCGCTGTGCCACGGCCTGCCCGGTCGCCATCGACGTAGTGCAGGTGATCGACCGCCTGCGGAGGGTGCAAGATGTTGCTAGCCGATGACGTCGCAACCTACCATCCCATCGTGAGCGGCAATCCCTATCAGCCGCACATGGCGCGCATCGTGCGCATTTACAAGATGGTGGACAATAACCACCTCTTCACGCTGCGATTCCTCGAAGACAACCTGGCCCACACCTTCCGGCATCAGCCCGGCCAGTTCATCATGCTGAGCGTGCCGGGCGCCGGCGAGATCCCCATCTCGATTTCCTCTTCTCCCTCGCGACCCGAGGTCCTGGAACTCTGCGTCCGGCGCGTGGGACGCGTCACTCAGGCCCTCTACCGGTTGCACACCAACGATGTGGTGGGAGTGCGCGGCCCCTACGGCAACGGCTACCCCATCCCGGAGATGCAGGGCAACGACCTGTTGCTGGCGGCCGGCGGGCTGGGCATGGCGCCCTTGCGGTCGCTCCTGTGGTTCGCCCTCGACCACCGCGACAAATTCAACAACATCATCCTGATGTACGGGACCAAGCGGCCGGAGGATATGTTGTTCCGCGAGGAACTGCTGGCCCTGGTGGATCGCACGGATATGAATTGCCTGCTCACCGTGGACGCCGATCCCTCGGGAAGCTGGAAGAACCACATCGGCCTGCTGCCCACCCTCTTCGACTATGCCAAGATCGAGCCGCTCCACACCTATGCCAGCGTGTGCGGCCCGCCGGTGGTCTACAAGTTCATTCTGCAGCGCCTGCTCGAACTCGGCTTTCCCAAGAACCGGATTCTGATGTCGCTCGAACGCCGCATGAAGTGCGGCATCGGCAAGTGCGGCCACTGCAGCATCGGGTACAAATATACCTGTCTGCAGGGCCCCATTTTCACCTACTGGGATGCAATCAACCTGCCGGAGATGATCTGATGACCAAGCCTACTGTGGGAATATTCGGGCTCACCGGTTGCGCGGGCGACCAACTGGTGATTCTGAACTGCGAAGACCGCCTGCTGGACCTGGCCGCCCTGATCGATATCCGCGAGTTTCTCATGGCGTCCTCGGAAAACGATACCGCCTGCACCCTAGACGTCGCCCTGGTGGAGGGCGCGGTGGTGAGCCAGCGTGACGCCGACCGGCTGCGCGTGGTTCGCCAGCGGGCCAAAACCCTGGTGGCGCTGGGAACCTGCGCCGTATGGGGCGGAGTGGCGGCCATGGACCGCGGCGCCGACCGCCGGAAACTCCTCGAAGAAGTGTACGGCGAGGCCGGGCTGAGCTACGATTCGCAGCCCGCGCAAGCGCTGCACGAAGTGGTCAAAGTGGATCTCAACATCACCGGCTGCCCCATCGAAAAGGACCATTTCCTGGCGGCCATCGCCAATCTGCTGAATGGAGACGCCCCGGTCTATCCCGGCTATCCGGTTTGCACCGAGTGCCGTATGCAGGAGAATAACTGCCTGTTAATGGAGCGCGGAGAACTTTGTTGCGGGCCGATCACCGCCGCCGGCTGCAAGGCGCGTTGCCCGGATCTGCGGGTGCCGTGCGTAGGTTGCCGCGGACCGGTGAGCGACTCGAACGCGTCATCGCTGACCACGATGCTGGCGGAGAAGGGCTTTGACCGGCAGTCGATCGCCAGCCGCTTGCGGACCTTCGCACCCCAGGGAGTTGCGCAATGAGCAAAATCGTCATCGACCATCTGGCCCGCGTGGAGGGCCACGGCGGCATCACCGTGGAAGTGGAAGGCGACACGGTGGGCCAGGTGCACTTCGACGTTTTCGAAGGCGCGCGGCTGCTCGAACCGCTGGTTCGCGGGAAACGTTTCGACGAAGTGGCGCCGGTGCTGTCGCGGATCTGCGCGATCTGCTCGGTGGCGCACACGCTGACCTCGTTGAAGGCCACCGAGAACGCGTTTGCGGTGCGCGTCAGTCCGCAAACGGAACTGCTCCGCGAGCTGCTGTTTCGCGGCGAGAGCATTGAAAGCCACGCGCTGCACCTCTTCCTGCTGGCGGTGCCAGACTACCTGAATTATCCCAGCGCCATCGCGCTCTCCGCCGACAAGCCGGCCGTGGTCCTGCTCGGCCTGCGTCTCAAGAAACTCGGCAACCTGATCCAGGAGACCATCGGCGGGCGCGCCATCCATCCCGTCAACGCCGTGCCGGGCGGGTTTGGCAAAGCGCCGGTGATCGAGCAGTTGATCGAGCTGCGCAGCGCGCTGATGCAGGGCGTGACCGATTCCGACGCCGCCATGGATCTGATGACCACGCTTCCACCGGCGGATTTCTGCCATTGCGATACCGTCTATGCCGCCCTGCGCTCGCCGAGCCTGGACAGTTACTACGCCGGCGACGAAGTGATGGCGGTGTCCGATGGCAGCCGGGCGATCGTCCACGCCAACGATTACAAAACGCTCACCAACGAGCGCGCCATGCCGCACTCCCACGCCAAACACAGCGCCTTCCGCGAGAAGCCCTTCATGGTTGGATCGCTGGCCAGACTGACGGTGAATCCGCGCCGCCTGACCGGCAAGCTGGCGGTAGCCAAGAAGCGGCTCAAATTGCAATTGCCCGCCGACAATCCGATGGACAACAACAAGGCGCAAGCGCTCGAGTTGATCAATGACGTGGAGCGGGCCCTGGAAATCATCGAACAACTCCTGCGGGCGGGCGTCAAGGATGAGCCTCCCGTGCCGGTTCAACCGCGCGCCGCCACCGGGACGGCCATCACGGAAGCTCCGCGCGGGCTGCTGATTCACAGCTACACGTATGACGCGGAAGGCCGGATCACCGCGGCCGACGTCATCACGCCGACCGCGCTGAATGCCGCCAGCATGGAAATGCATTTTCGCAAGGCTGTGGAACAAAGCGCCGAACGCGACGATGCCGCCCTATCGAGAAAGCTGCAAATGATCGCCCGCGCCTACGATCCGTGCGTCTCCTGTTCCGTGCACCTGCTGCGCAGGCAATGAAGCCACTGCTCGTAATCGGCCTCGGCAATCCGCTCATGGGCGATGAAGGAATCGGCTGGCACGTGGCGGAGCGCCTGTCCGCCGACCCCAGACTGCCGGCCGGCGCGGAGGTGGCGTGCGGCGGAACCGATCTGCTGCGCCACGCCGCCCGGATGGAACAGCGCCGCCGCGTGATCGTGGTGGATGCCCTGCGGGACGACGCCGAACCGGGCAGCGTCTGGGCGTGGGAAGAACGTGGGGCAAGTGGGGCAGGGGAGCCAAGCGAGCCCGGTGGGGCAGGCGCTTCCGCCTGCCAACCAGTTCTTTCACCGTTTGCCGGGCTCGACAATCGCCAGGAAAACGCTCACTGCCTTTCCGCCGTCCAGGCGATCCAACTGCTTCGCATGACGGTCGCGGTCCCCATCACACTGCTGGGCATTTCCATACCCATTGCCAGTATGCAGGCCGGTCTTTCGCCTGAGCTCGCCGCCCGCATGCCAGCGATTCTGGACCGTGTGCTCCGCGAGCTCGAGTGAAGCGCATTGGTAAGTCTATCAGTTTGGGTACGAGCCGGCGATCTTCTTCACGAATCCGTGGAAGCGATGGACCCATCCACCACCCTGCGAGTACTTGCCGCCGAGGAACATGAAGGGACACTCGCCCGGAATCACCGAGATCCCATGAGCTTCGCATTCGCCAACCGCCTGCGGGCTGACCGAACCCTTCCCGTGGGTGCGGCACATCCAAATCCGCTTCACGCCGGCCTGGATGCAATCGCCAACCACTTGGTCGGTCACCGCGGGCGAAGTCATCAGCACCACGCCATCGGGGACCGGCTCGATATCCTGCACGCGGGCGAAGCAGCGGCGGCCCTCGATTTCGCCGACGGCGGGGTTGACGGGAACCGCGTCATAGCCGCGCGCGCCGAACTCGCGAAACAGCGCCCGCGAATAATCCTTCGGCTGCCGCGAGACACCCACGAACGCGAGCCGCTTCTGGCTCAGGAAATCCTGGACCCGCTCCATCGAAGCCATTCAATCGGACCCTCCAATCCGATTTTAGGCTGGAGCCTCCGCTCGAAACAAGGGGTGCGCACACCTCGATCGCACGGCTCAGAGTGGACAAACCCACCGAAGCCACTCGGTACCCTTTTCTCCAAAACCACCTTGTCCTCTATATCTATCAATAGGTTGCAGGGGATTACCCCATTCATCACGGTAAGCACGCGCTAGTCCGTCCGGCCCATAGAGAAACCCGGTTGCCGCGCCGATAAGATCTCAGGGAGAGAAACGCCTTTGGAATCGATCGGCTTGATTCAGTCCGCAGACCTTTCGAGCGATCTGGGCCACGCGATGCCCGTGCTGGTAGCCGAGGATAACCCGGTATTCCAGTCCATGCTCAGAAGCATGCTCACCAAGTGGGGGTACGATGTCCGTATCACTCGAGACGGCCAGGAAGCCTGGGAGGCGATGCAAGCTGCCGACGCGCCGCGCCTGGCGGTACTGGATTGGATGATGCCGCACCTGGACGGCGTGGAGGTATGCCGCCGGATCCGTGCTGCGGCGCGCGAGCCTTATGTGTATGTGCTGCTGCTGACCTCCCGCACCGAATCGCAGGACCTGGTGGAAGGGATGGAAGCGGGCGCCGACGACTATCTCACCAAGCCATTCAATACCCAGGAGTTGCGCGTGCGCCTGCGCGCCGGACGCCGCATCCTAGACCTCCAGCAACAACTGATGGAAGCGCGCGAAGCGCTGCGTGTGCAGGCCACCCACGATGGGTTGACCGGCCTTCTCAACCGCGGCCGCGTCCTGGAGATCCTGACTGCGGAAATCGCCCGCTCCGAGCGCGAACGACGGCCGCTGGCGGTGCTGATGGCAGATCTGGATCACTTTAAGCGGATCAACGACACGCACGGCCATCAGGCGGGCGACGCGGTTCTGCGGGAAGCGGCGCGCCGCATGCAGGCCGCCACGCGCCAGTATGACGCTCCCGGACGCTATGGCGGCGAGGAGTTTCTGATCGTGCTGCCCGGCTGCGGCGCGCGCGATGGCTACGCCCAGGCCGAGCGCATCCGCCAGGCCTTCGCCCGCGAGCCATTCTCCGCCGGCGGGAAGAGTTTGGCCGTCACCTGCAGCATCGGCGCCTCCAGTCGCGATGCCTGCGCCGCCGGCGACGCCGAACGCCTGATCCGCGAAGCCGATGTGGCTCTCTACGAAGCCAAGAATCAGGGACGCAACCGCGCCGTGGCGTTTGCTTCCGAGGAGTCATCCATGGAAAGCCTGGGACTGGCGGAGCTTGCCAGATTTTCGGAAGCGTAGTGGCCGGTTGTGGGGCGGTCGGGTGCCCTAGCCCGCAGGCATGAGCGCCGACCCAGGCTGTTCGGAAGGAACCGCTCCTCAGCGCGTCAGGTTGTAAATCAGGCCGAAGGGATCTTTAACGTAGCATCTCGGAAACTCCGGCTCGTCCTTGACGATCTCGCAACCGTTGTTGACGAGGCGCCGTTTGGTTTCTTCGACACTCGCGACTGTAACTTCCAGCACTGGTCCCAGCGCCGGGCCGCGCTCGATGAATAAGTTGATGTGCTCGCCGTGCAGGCCGATCAAGTTCGGCGTTTCGTCGGTGATTGCGAATCCGAGTTGTTCGACGTAGAAGGTGGCCGCGGCCGTCGGACTTTGCGCTTGAATCAGAATATCGCTACCGAAAGTGTTTGCCATTTTCGTTTCCCTCGCAGTTCCCAAGACGCACCCCATGCCCAGGTGTCAAAGGCATCGGGCGTATCGGACAAACATAACAGCAGGAGGGATCGGTCGCAATAGCGGGTTGCAGGACGTCGTCCCGGCGCGGCCCCATTAGCCGCTTACGCTCGGGCGCTCGCCATTTCGGCGCGGGCTTTGACGACGGCGGCGATGAACTGGCGGGCGCGCTCGGTGATGGCGTCGAAGCGGCCCTCTCGGATCAAACTCGCGTCCACCAATTCGCCGCCCACGCCGACCGCGCAAGCGCCGGCTTTGAGGAAATCGCCGATGGTTTCCAGGTTGACGCCGCCGGTTGGAATCATCGCGATCTGCGGGAACGGTCCCTTGAGGGCCTTGATGTACTTGGCCCCGCCGACGTTGCCGCAGGGGAAAATCTTCACCGCGTCGGCGCCGGCTTCCCAGGCGGTCAGCACCTCGGTGGGAGTGAGGGCGCCGGGGAAAACGGGCTTGGAATAGCGTTTGGCCATCTCAATGGTAGCCGGCTTGAGGCTGGGGGAAACGATGAACTCGGCGCCAGCCAATAGGCAGGCGCGCGCCGTTTCCGGGTCGAGCACGGTGCCCGCGCCGAGCAGCAGGTTGCCGCCGAAGCGGCCGGCCAGCTTTTCGAGCACGCGCACCGCGCCGGGCACGGTCATGGTGATTTCGGCGGCGCGTATGCCGCCGTTGGCGATGGCTTCCACGGCCTGGAGCGCGGCCTCCGGAGAAGATGCGCGCACCACCGGAACGATGGCCCCTTCGACGAGGGCCGCCAGAATGTTGGCTGCTGACATAACCTTACACGTTAGCAGATCGGCACGCGTTAACAGATCGGCGCTATGCTATTGGCTTGACGCCGACAGGTAATGCTCAACCGGAGAAACAGCCGCCCCGCGTTTCGGTGGCGGTGGTTTCGCACAACCGCGCGGACCGGCTGCGGAAGTGCCTGGAGTCACTCGAGCGGTCGGAGGGCCGGGAGCGACTGCAACTGATCGTGGTGGAGAACGGCTCGAGGGACGCGAGCGCGCAGGTTGTCGAGGAGTTCCCGAACGTCCAGCTCATCCGTCTGCCCAAGAACTTCGGGCTGACCAAAGGGCTCAACCTGGGGTGGCGGGCGGCGGACGCCGAGTACGTGCTGTTTCTGCACGAGGACACCGAAGTGGAGGCGGGCGCGGTGGCTCGCCTGGCCGACGCCCTGGATGCGGATGCCACCGCCGCCGCGGTATGCCCGCTGCTGGTGGACGGGGATGGCAATCCCGCCCCGCAACTCGGCTCGCTGCCGCCGGACGGGGAATGGCGCATCGCCGAACCGTCCTCGCAGCCGGTCGCCGTCGAGTACCCGCTTGGCGCAGCCCTGATGGCGCGGGTGTTTCTGATCAAGGCCATCCGGCAGATCGACGAACGTTACGGGCAGTTCGGCGGAGATGCCGATCTGGCGGCGCAAATTCTTCGCGCCCGGAAGAAGATCCTGCTGATTCCCGAAGCCCGCGTGTGCCACTACGGCGGCCGGCCGGCGGAGGCGCTGGTGCGAGCCGATTTCCTGCTCGGCCGGGCGGTTTTCGCCGGCAAGTACCTGGGCGCCGTCGCCGGTCTGCGGGCGCGGCTGGCTGCCATTTTCTCTCCGCTGGTGCGATTGCAACTCGCCGAGGTCCGCCATACCCTGGCAGGCCAGAAGATCGACGGCACGCAAGGGTAAGTGCGCTCCAGCCCTCGGCGCTTTCGTCATCTGCTCCAATCCCATAGGTTTACGGGCGTCTGTTTACTTTCGGCAGCTAGCATTCCGTGGCTGGCCGCGGTTAGCATGGACCCATGGAAGCAGCACCGGCAGCACTATGGATTGGACTGCCCGTACTCGCGGCAGTGGCGTCCAGCATATTGGCCTGGTTCGTCATGCAATCGCGGATGGAAGTCAAGCTGGCTGAAGAACGCGAGCGCATCGCCGCCGTCAAGGGCGCCATCGAAGCCGAACGCGAAGCCATGGAAACGCAGTTGCAGACCGCCATGCGCGCAGCGCAGGAACGCGCGCACCGTGAGGCGCTGGACTCGTTTCTGGGAGAGATGAAGGTGGAGCAACGCCACTACACGCGCGAGAACCGCCGGCTGGCCCACCCCCGCAAGAGCCTGGTGCTGCAGGAGCGGATGTATTTCCGCAACATCCCGCTTTCCGACTGGATCGAACACGAAATCACAGTTGAAGACGACGCCGACCTGGAGCGGCTGATCCAGGACATGACCGTGTTCGAGAGGCCCGTGGTCAGCATCGCCAACGGTGCACGCCCGATGAAAGCCCTGGCCTGAAATCCCAACCAGGCACTTGACTCGCCGTTCGCCATTGCCGATCGTCCAGGGCAAGCTGAAGCATGCCCCACCAAATGCTTACGCGGGCTGGAAGGCGGGCACGTCGACCCAGGCTCGGCTATCAGCGCTATTGAGTTCGGCATCCAGGATCTGCAACTGCCTGAGACCGTCGGCGAACTGCGGGTATTGGGGCTCGGCCGAGGGATCGTCAATCGACTGGTAGAAGCGCCGGAAGACCTGCTTGAAGGTGTCGTCGTAGCCTTCGCTGTGGCCGCCGGGTAGATCCGCGTACGGGCGGGCGGCTTCCTTGAGCAGGGACGGATCCTTGACGATGATCTCATTGGGCGTGTTTCGGTGGCCGATCCACAGCTCATCGGGGCGCTCCTGGTTCCAGGCCACGCTGGCCTTGCTGCCGTAGATCTCGATGCTGAGCCCATTTTTGCGGCCGGCCGATACCTGGCTGACGGTGAAGGCGCCGCGCGTGCGATCACCCATGCGAAAAATGACGCCGCCGTAATCCTCCGTGTCGATCGGCACTTCCCGGTAATCTTCCGGGGCCAGCGTCTTTCCGGCGAAGGTCTCGACCGAGCCCTTGGGGCGTTTGCGCGTTTTGTGGAAGGTCTGAATGTCCGCGCACAGCGACGTGATGCGCGCGCCGGTCACGTGCTCGGCCATGTCGCAGAAGTGTGAGCCGATGTCGGCCAGGCAGCGCGAGCGGCCATTGGTCTTCGAGTCCAGGCGCCAGTTCCAATCGGTATCGTAGAGCAGCCAGTCCTGCGAGTAGGTGCCTTGCACCACCAGGATTTCGCCCAGGTCGCCCGCTTCGCGCATGCGGCGCATCTGCTGCACCTGCGGATAAAAGCGGAGATTGTGGAAGGTGCAATTGCGGCGGCCGGTCTGGCGGGCGAGTGAGACCAGTTCGGCGGCCTGCTCGACCGAAGTCGCCAGCGGCTTTTCGCAAATCACGTGCTTGCCGGCCTGCAGCGCATCGCGCACCATCGGGAAGTGCAGGACGTTGGGTGTGCAAACATGGACGGCATCCACTGCCGGATCTTCCAGGATCTTGTGATAGTCGGAGTCGGTCTTGTCGACGTGAAACTCTTCGCCGAGTTGCCTGGCCTTTTCGGCGTTGCTCTCGCCGATAGCGTAAACGTGGACGAAGCCGAGCCGTCGAATGCCTTCCAGGTGGACGCGGCCGACGAAGCCGGTGCCGAATACTGCGGTTCTGAAACGGTGCATGATGGTCTCTAATCTAACGCAATTGCTGTTAGATTGGTAGTTGTGCGGGTGCAAACTCGCGCGGCGGGCGTGCGCAGGGCAGGCGCGGAAACCATGCTGGTCAGGATCCGTTTCGGCAAGGGGTTGCGAGTGGGCAGGTCGCGCCGCAGGAACAAGCGGATGGCGCTGGCGGTATCCGCGTTGTTGACCCCGGCGGCGTTTCTGGCCTCGGTGCTGGCGTTGTGGCGCATCGCAGCGGATCTGAACTTCAGCGCCAAGTTCGCCATCGCCTCCGGCATGTTCTCTCACTGGCAGGTCTGGCTGGTGGTCGCGGTTTTCCTGCAGGTGTGCTCGCGCATGCTGGCGCGCTACGGCAAGCGCGATGAGCGCAACCCGTCGATCACAGCGTGAACGGGTCGCGGTAACTCATCTGATATTCTGGACACTTAGAGATATACCATGGCTCGCTACGCCCGGTACTCGTCCGGCAGCATCTTCATCCATGACTACTTTCCGCCCGGCGTGAAGTGGCTGCTGATCGTCAACACGGTTATTTTCGTGCTGACCTATCTGAGCCCCTTCCAAGTGCAGCAACATATCACGGTGGTGCTGGGGCTTTCGGCCGCCGCGGCGGTGAAGAACCTGTTCGTGTGGCAACTTGTCACCTACATGTTTCTGCATGGGGGTATCCTGCACATCCTGTTCAACCTGCTCACGCTATGGTTTTTCGGTTCGCAGCTCGAACGGGACTGGGGCACGCGCCAGTTCCTGAAGTTTTACTTCTACTGCGGGATTGCGGCAGGCGTGTGCGTGTTAGTGGTCAACATACTGCTGGGCTATTGGGGCACGGTTACGCTGGGAGCCAGCGGCGCGATCTTCGGAGTCCTGGTGGCCTTCGCCGTGATGTATCCGGAGCAAATCGTGCTGCTGATCCTGTTCCCGATCAAGGCCAAGTACCTGGTGATGATCTACGTCGCCGTCGAACTGCTGCTCACCTTCGGGCCAAACACGGGCGTCAGCACCATCGCCCACCTGGGCGGCGCGGCTTTCGGTTTCTTGTATCTGAAGCGAGGGCTGCCGCGGTTGCCGCTGCCCGATGTTGGTGGCGCGTACCGCCAGTGGAAACTGCGGCGCGCGAAGAAGAAGTTTCAGACCTTCATGAAGAAGCGTGACGACCGCGGACCCTGGGTGAACTAATACCATGGTGGGGCAGGCGCTTTCGCCTGCCAACTGCCGTACAATAGGTTGCGCGGCGCTTCGGCCCAACGGAACTTTGGCGGGCGCGCCCGCGTATTACTTGCGAGACCTTATGACAGCCACAACCAGCCCGCTTCTGGGCCCAATTCACGCGCTTCTGGCGGAGAAGGGTTACGAAGTCTCCGAGCCAGCGCCAGATACATTGACCATCCGGGAGGTCGAAAGCGGAGTCACCGCGCGGGCGGTGCTCCAGGGCGACATCCTGTTCCTTTCGCTGGTGTGCACGGTGGCGCCCAAGGCGGCCATCACGGCGGAAATTATGGCCAGCATGCTGGCCGCCGGCAACGGTATTTCCACTTCCTATTTCCAGCTCTATGACGCGGGCGACGGCAAACTGGCCGTGACCCTGAACAACTTCTGCAAACTGGAGGACGGCGGACCGGATGACGAGGACGAGGTCCTCTCCTGCGTCCATTTCCTGCTGGTGGATGTGATGACGGCCCGCAAGGTGCTGAGCGGTTTGAATTCGTAAGCGAGGAACACGATGCCATTTCTAGGCGATTTCATGTCGAGACTGGGCCGCGTGGCGCGCGGCCAGGCCAATTCGGGCGTTGACGCCATCGAGGACGCCACTTTCGAAGCCACCGTAAATCAGACGGTGCTAGACATGCGGAACGAGTTGAATAACGTGGTGCGCGCTTCGGCGGTGGCCATGAGCAACTACAACCGCCTGGACGCCGAATACCAGAAGTACGTGCGGCAGGCGCAGGACTGGAAAGACCGGGCGGGGCAGGCGCTGGACGCCGGCAACGAAGACCTGGCCAAGAAGGCGCTAGCCAAGAAGGGCGAATGCGACCGCCAGGTTGCATCCATGCAACAGGCCGTCGACGCGGCGCAGCAGACCAGCGAAAAGCTGAAGAGCCAGGTGGGCGAGCTGAAGCGCAAAATCGACGAAGGCGAGCGAACCGCCACCACGCTGGTGGCGCGCAAGAACGCCGCCGCCGCCCAGCGCAAGGTGGCCGAAGCCATGGCCGGCGTGGGCAACGCCGATAACGCGTTCGCCCAGCTCAACCGCTTCGAAGACACCGTCTCCAAGGAAGAGGCCACCGCCAAGGCGTTCGACCAACTGGCCTCCACCGGCACAGACGAGGATCTGGAAAAACAGTTTGCCGCGCTGAGCGGCCACGGCGTGGATGCCGACCTGGCCGCGCTCAAAGCGGAACGGCAAGCCGCCAAAGCGCCTACTCCACCGCCGCCTTACATTCCCAAGGAACTGCCCAGCGGCAGCCCGTCGGTCACCACCGGCGTGCAAGCCGGCGAAAAGGCCAAGGCGTAAACCGGGATGGGCCCGATCACATTCACGCTGACTGGCGTTCTGGTTGCCTTGCTGGTGGTGGTGCTGATGCAACTTTTCAAGAAACCTCGCGTTCCGGCGGCGCCGGTGGAAGACCTGGCTAATTTGCAGCCCTCGCAGGCGCGCGCCGGCGACGTGATTTCCATCGCCGGCGCCGGCGACAACATGACCGACCTCGATTTCACCTCCGACCGCTGCACCTGGTTTCAAGCCGGCGCGCACAACTGGTTCGAGTTAAGCGGCCCCTACAAAGAGCGGCGCGTGGCGATGCGGGTGGATACCAGCGGCGACCAGGCGGTCAGCATCTCGACCGACGCTCAACAGCCTACGCTCGAAGACCTGGGGCTTAGCGAAGAGGACCTCGCGCAAATGGACGAGCGCCAGAACACGGGCGACTCGTTCGATTTCGACGGCAAGCTCTGGATGTACAGGATGAGCCGGGAAGTCCAATCGACTCGCAGCGACCAGCCGCAGCCGGCGGGCTTCTACTGCTGGGAGTTTCGCGAGCAGGGCGGCCTTGGAATCCTCTTACTCCGCAAGGACCAGGCCGAGCCGTTCGCCGTCACGCGTTACAGGGGAATCCCCGCCGCCGACGTGACGATCTACCGGGGAACCAAGGGCTGACCGCGCCGGCTTGTGACCGGCCGCAGCCACGCCGCATCCGGAAAGGTGGCGGCATTCGATGAATCGATCCGGACTGAAATTCCTGGCGGCGTTGCTGACGGTGTCGCTCGGGGTGGTGCTCACTGCCGGCCTCGACAACCTGCCACGCAACCTGCGCCAACAAATCGACGGCGAGCGCGCCGCACTCGAGAGCGCGCAACAGCAGGTCACGCAAGCGAGCGGCGAAGTTTCCGGCGAGGTCGCGGCGGACCAGGCGCTGTTCCACGCCATCCCCGCTGCCGTTCAGTGGCCCGCCGGGTTCGGGCAATCCGAGGCGCAACTCGTCCAGGCGCAGCGCGAGATGGACCAGTTGTCGCTTCTCGAAAAGCAGAATCGCCGGCAGGACCGGCAGAAGGTGGAATCGCTGCTGGCCGAGGAGCGCGGCGTGCGCGCCTCAGCGGTGAGCGCGGCTACGGACATCCGGAAAGACGCGGCCCATTGGATCGAGCTGAAGCGCGAACTGCCGCAGCGGCTGGATCAGATGAGCCGCGATTACCAGGCGGTGCACGCCTTCGACCTGACGCCGGTCGCGATTGCGGTCGCCAAGGGCGAGAACGATTGGCCGGAGAAAAAGCCCGATCTGGACGCGCGCGTCACCGGGTTGCACGGCATCGTCACGCAAGGGGACGTCCTGTGGCAATCGAGCGCCGAGGAGCGTCGGCAAGCGGCTGCCGCCGATTTCGAGCATCTCGATTTCGGCGCGCTGATCGCCGCCCAGGACGCACTCCACAACGCCGCCGTCGAGTTGCCGCAGCAGGCCGAGGAAGTCCGCTCGCTCGACGGGCAGCTCTATTACTCATGGGACAAGATTCTGGTCGACATGGAAACGCGCGGCAGCGGCAGCGCGCGCCATTACGACCAGGAAATCCGCACCGTGAATACGCACGTGGAGGCTGCTGCGGCCAAAGCCGGCTCCAGCACGTCCGCCGAAGCGTGGGTGGATGTTTCCGGCGCCACCTACGACGCGATGCGCAACGACCTGGGCATGGCCATCGAGCACAAGCCCGCCGGCAAGTTCGATTCCGAAGCCGAGCATGTCGCGCAGCCCGCCGGATTCGCCTACATGGCGCCGCCCGCCCAAGGATCCAATCAATACGGCTATTGGGACCATCGCGACGGACGCGATTTCTGGGTCTTCTACGGCCAGTACGCGCTGATGCGCGACTTGCTTTTCAACCACTCGTATCGGCCCATCGAACGTTACGATTGGGAAGGCTTCCACAGCTCGTGGGGCAGCGGGCGAAGCTATTATGGCCGCGATGAAGCGGCCGGTGCCCAGAGGTACGGTTCGCAGGGCACGGCCACGCACGACCGTTACGCCGGCTCCAGCTATGCACGCAGCGGCGGGTTCCGCGATTCGCAGTACGCTTCGAAGAGCGGCTCTTACCGCAATTCACCCTACTCGTCGCCGGGATCGCACGACCCGAACGCCGATCACGGCGCGCGTCACTTCGGCCATGGCGGAGGGGAAGAACCGCACGCGCCTGGTTTCCATGCGGCGCCGCGTCCGGCTCCACGCCCCGCCTTCCGCCCGCCCAGCATGCCCCGCCATTTCGGGCGCCACTGAAGCGCTTTCCGGCGCGAGATCGCGTGGCGCCACGTTGGCGAGAAAATGCGCGCTAATCGCCGTGCTCCGGCTCGCTTGAATGAACGTGCGGATGCGAATGCATCTCGCCCGACCGGTGCCTGTGCCGGTGCGCGTGAACCAGGTTAGTGCGTTCCAGCAATTCGCGATCGCGCAGAATCTCCGCTGGAGTTCCGTCCGCCACCACCGGGCCGCCATCGAGCACCAGGCAGCGGTCGGCAATGTCCTCGAGGTCTGCCAGATTGTGCGTGGCGGTGATCACCGACTTGGCGCCGCCGCCCCATTCCACCAGCAGGTCGATCATCCGGCTCTGGCTGCGCGGATCGAGCGCTGCCGTCGGCTCGTCCAGCAGCAGCACGGCCGGGTCGAGCACCAGCACGCTGGCCAGCGCCACCCGTTTCTGCTCGCCGCCCGAGAGCCGGTGCGGCACGCGGTCTTTCAAATGCGCGATGCCGAAGCGATCGAGCGTTTCGCCCACCCGCTCGCGCACCTCGGCCTTGGGCCAGCGAAGTTGCAGCGGGCCGAATGCCACTTCGTCGAACACGGTGGGATTGAACAATTGAACATCCGGATTCTGAAACACCAGCCCCACTTGCCGGCGGAAGGAAAACGCAAACGCGTCGTCGGCGAAGCGCTCTTCGGTCAACTCTTCGCCGCGAAAACGGAGCGTGCCCTCCTGCGCAAAATATAGGCCATCCAGAATCCGCAGCAGGGTGGATTTGCCGGAGCCGTTGGCGCCCACCAGCGCCACGCGGCTGCCCTCGGCAATGGAGATATTCAAGTCCTCGATCGCCGTCAGCCGGTCATAGCGGTAAGTCAGGTGCGAGGTCTCGAACAGCATCATCGGCCCGCCCACACCCCCGCCGCGGCCAGCGCCGCAAAGCCCGCCAGCGCCAGCCAGTCGAGGCGCTTCATGGCGACATCGTCGAGCAGGTGAACATCGCCGCGAAATCCGCGCGCCTGCATGGCCAGGTAGACATCGCCGCTCAACTGCAAACTGCGGCTGAGGAGGACGCCCGCGCTCGATACCGCCATCTGCCGCCGCGCGGAGCCATCGAGCGCGCCCACGCTGCGGCTCTTGCGCGACTCGAACATCTCATGCGCCGTCTCGAGCAGCAGCAGAATGTAGCGCGACGCCATGCCAAGGATGGCCACGAACACCACCGGAACCCGCAAAACCCGCAGCGCCTTCAGCACGTGCGTCCACGGCGTGGTAAACACCAGCAACAGCGCCAGCGTCGCCGCCGTCTCCACGCGCAGCAGCAGGTAACTAGTGGTGGTCAATCCTTGCGCGGTCATCGTCCAATGGAGGCCGGGCATGCGGTATAGCGCATCGCCAGGAGTCAGGAACAAAGCCGGCACCGCGATGACGCCGGTAAACGCGAGCGCTCCAAGCCAGCCCCGGGCCGCCAGCACGCGCAAGGGAATGCGCGAGAGCGCCGCCATCACAACTGCCAGCGCGAAGATGGCCGCGATCACCCACAGCCGGGTTGCCAGCGCCGCGGCCAGGATCAGCGAAAACAATCCCGCCACTTTCACCCGCGCGTCCAGTCGCTGCAGCAAGCCTTCGCGCGCCGCGGAATCTTCGGCGTCGAGCGCCCGTTCCATGCCCGCGTACAGCCCCTCAATGGTGTGCTCGAGGAATCCGCCTTGGCCGTGCCGCCCGGGCAGTTTCATGTGGCCGGCTCTTTGCGGGGCTCTTTACGGTCCATCAGCCGCCCCACCATCAGGCAGGCGAGCAGAATCAGGCCCGCGCCAAACATGGCCGACAGCAGGTATCCGAACGCCGCACTGCGAATATACGGCGGCGCGTAACGGGCGAACGGCGCGGTCCATATCTGCGACAATCGCGCCAGCCCTTCCGGCGCGCGCAGCGGAGCCGCCTGGTTGAACGAGGTTGCCGCGATTTCCCGCCGCACGGCGGGGTTCGAAAAATCCCGCGCCATCCACTCGCCCCATGCCGACCCGGTCGCCAGAATTCCCAGCGGCGTCAGGATCAGCAGCGCGCCCAGTCCCGCCCAGAGCGGCCGCAGCGTCCTGCCGGCAGCCGGTTCGTCGATCGCCGGGCCGCGGCCGGCGGTGCTCTTCAACAACGATGGATCGGATCGCTGCAGGAACGCCACCACTCCCGCCGACACCGTCATCTCGGCGAAGCCGGCAATCGTCAGGTGACCCAGCATCATGGCCGGAATGGCGACGCTGAGCGGGTACGGGCAATACAGCGGCGCGCCCGTCGCGTCCCGGTAGAGCAGCGGCTGAATGCCAAACTCGATCGCCGCCAGCAGCGCCGAAACGTTGATCGCCGCATACCCCGCCAGGCCGGCTGCCATAACCCGGCGGGCCGAGCCGATGGCCGCTCGGCCCGCGAGAATGCGGTACACCGCGTACGCCACCAGCGCGCCGACGATGGCCATGTTGAAACAGTTGGCGCCGATCGCGGTAATGCCGCCATCGCCAAAAAACAGGGCTTGAATCACGATCGCGATGGAGACCGCCAGCATGGCCGCCCACGGCCCGAGAACCACCGCCGCCAGCCCGATCCCCACCGCGTGGCCGGTGGTTCCGCCGGGAAGCGGCAGGTTGAACATCATGATCACGAAGGAAAACGCCGCGAACAGCGAGATCAGCGGCACCAACCGCGTGTGCAGCGCTCGCCGGACGCGCCGCAGCGCGACGTACCAGAACGGCGCAGCGCCGGTGTAAAGGGCCGCACAGGTGGCCGGGCTCAGATATCCATCCGGAATGTGCATCGCGAGTTCAAGCCGGTGGCGGCTTGCGGGCAATTTTCAGTGTAGTACGATTCGCGCATTCGTATGCTTTAGCGACGGCTCGACCGGGAAAACAAAACCGGCAAGCTCAAGCATGCCCCACCACACGTGCTACCTTGTTCCTTCGGATCGGAATTTGGCCCTCGGCCGGCGCGGCAAAGGAGCGCCCCTTTCATGAGTCTTCGCTTATTGCGGATTTCGGCGGCGCTGGCCGCACTTTGCTGCGCAGCCGCGGCACAAAGCGTGCCGAACCCGCGGCCCGCATCCGTGCCCTACGTCTGGAAGAGCGTGCAGATGGTGGGCGGCGGGTTCGTGGACGGCATCATTTTCCACCCGACTGCCAAGGGCGTGCGCTACGCCCGCACCGATATCGGCGGCGCTTACCGCTGGAACGACGTCGCCCATCGCTGGGAGCCGCTGCTCGACTGGGTGCCGTACGAGAACCTCAACTGGATGGGCGTCGAGAGCATCGCGGTGGACGCGTCCGATCCTAACCGCGTGTATCTTGCCTGCGGCACCTACACCAATCCCTCCACGCCGGATGGCGTTATTCTGCGTTCGAGCGACCGCGGCAAGACTTTCCAGCACACTAACGTGCCAATCAAGTTCGGCGGCAATGAAAACGGCCGCGGCCACGGCGAGCGCCTGGCTGTCGATCCCAATGCCGGCAACGTGCTTTATTTGGGCACGCGCTGGGCCGGCCTTTGGAAGAGCGTGGACCGTGCGGTGACCTGGACCAAGGTGGACAGCTTCCCCGATGTCACCGAAGAGCCGCCTGCCGCCGGCAGCCAGCAGGGGGAGGGAAGCGGCATCGTTTTCGTGGTGTTCGATCCGCGCAGCGGAGGGAAGGGCAAGCCGAGCTCCACCATCTACGTGGGCGTCGCGCTGATGGGACGCGACAACCTGTTTCGCTCGAAGGATGGCGGCAAGACGTGGCAGCCGGTGCCCAACGCGCCGCTTCAATACCGGCCCGCGCGCGCCGCGCTGGCTCCCGACGGCACGCTCTACATCTCTTATCTCATGGGTCCCAACCCGTACCGGCCGATCGATGGCGGCATCTGGAAGCTCGACACCGCCAGCGGCTCGTGGACCGATATCACGCCCGACCGGCCCGACGCCGCGAACAAGAAGGCGTTCGGCTATGGCGGTGTTTCGGTGGACGCGCACCATCCGCGGACGCTGATCGCCAGCACGTATTACCGCCCGGGCGCCGAAGACATTTTCCGCAGCCTCGATGGCGGCAAGACCTGGAAAGGCGTCTTCGCCTCTGGCGGCACTTACGATTTTTCGCTGGCGCCTTATGTGTCTAAGACGCCGATTCACTGGCTGCTCGACGTCGAAATCGATCCGGCCAATTCCGATCACGCCATTTTCGTTACCGGCTACGGAGGGTACGGGACCTTCAACCTCAGTGCCATAGATTCCGGCAAGCCGACCAAATGGAGCGTCATGAGCACCGGCATCGAAGAGACGGTTGCGCTCGATCTGCTCAGCCCGTCCAAGGGCGCGCATCTGGTTACCGCCATCGGCGATTACGGCGGGTTCGTACACTGGGACCTCGACAAGCCCGCGCCCGAAGGCAGCTCCTCCCCACCGCGCTTCGGCAACACGACCGGCGTGGCCGGCGCTGCGAACAGTCCGGACATGATCGTTCGCGTGGGAAGAGCCGCGGGCAATCGCGGCGGCGGCAACATCGGCTACTCGATGGATGGAGGCAGGACGTGGCAGCCCACTCCGTCGGCGCCGCCCAACGCCAGCATGGGCAGCATCGCGGTCTCCACCGACGGCGAGATCTGGGTGTGGACGCCCGAGCGCAGCGCGGTGTACTTCACGCGCGATCTCGGCGGGCGCTGGACCAAGTCCGAGGGCATCCCCGAGAACACGCGGGTGATTGCCGACCCCCTCAATCCGCGTAAATTCTATGGGCTCGCACTGTTCGACGGGAAGCTCTTCATCAGCGCCGACGGCGCGGCGACTTTCACCGCGCAGCCGCTCACCCTGCCCGATGGTTTGCCCACCCGCGGCGAGCGCGACGAGCGCGGCGACAACCGCGGCGGCCAGGACCGCCTCTACGCCGCGCCCCGCAAGGAAGGCGATCTGTGGCTGGCTGCCTTCAACGGCCTGTACCACTCCACCGACAGCGGCGTCACCTTCTCCCGCTTAGGTCACGTGGATCAGATTCACGCCTTCGGCTTCGGCCAAGCCGCGCCGGGCGCCACTTACTCGACCCTGTATCTGATCGGCAAGGTGGATGGCCTGCGCGGTATTTTCCGTTCCACCAACGCCGCGGAAAGCTGGGTGCGGATCAACGACGATCGTCATCAATGGGGTTTGCTGCTGCAGATTACGGGTGACCCCAAACAGTACGGCAGAGTCTACGTCGGCAGCCACGGGCGCGGAACGTTTTACGGCGACCCGGCGGCCGCTGCGCGCTGAGGGCAGCACTTCGCAAAAGGCGAGTAGTTAGCTGAGCGCATCTACTCGGACCTGCCTTCGTCGAGCGCGCTCAGAAGCTTTTGAACCCTGCCGCTGCCAGGGCTCAATCGCAGAGCTCGGTTCAAGTATTCCCGCGCGAGATCGACTTGACCGCGTTTCATGAAGAGACGGCCAAGGTTCTTGAGGGCCTCCGCGCACTCCGGCTCGAACTGTAGCGCGCGCTCGAAGCACGCTTGGGCCAGGTCCAGGTCCTCATGACGGTTCTCGTAAATGTCGCCTTGGCACCAAAGCGGAACCGCCCATCCCGGCTTGAGCGCTTCGGCAATGCGAAACTCCGCCATTGCTTCGTCGCCTTCGGCACATTGCCACAAGTAGTTGCCGAGGTATATGTGTGCCAAGCCGTCGTCCGGCTCAAGCTCAATAGCTTTTCTGAGGTGCATTCCAGCCTGCGGGCTATCCCCGCGTCTGTGTAACAGCCACCCGAGTTCGCGGTGCGCAAGCGCGTAGACTGGATCGAGCTCCAGGGCCGTTCTGAAAAGCATCTGGGCCTCAGCAGGGCGATCATGACGGAGCAGCACCGCGAGGTTGTAATAAGCTTCTTCGTATTTTGGGTCGATCCGAATCGCCCGCCGGCAGGCCTCCTGCGCTTCAAGGCCCTTACAGGTGTTCCCGAGTGCAACTCCGAGTAGAGTGAGTCCCACGGGATCTTCCTCGATTGCGCACGCCTGCTTCAGGTAATCCTCTGCGGCCCCATAGTCCCGACGAAATATGGCGAGACATCCTAATGCCTTTAGCGCCGGCGTGGAGCGGCCGTCTATTTCCAGCGCGCGTTTGAATGCGTGTTCCGCATCCTCGATGAGCCCAAGGTCCTGTGCGATACTTCCCAGACGCAGGAACACGTTGCGGGTCGGGCTGGCTTCTGCGAGCTGCCGCCACACGCCCAGCGCGACCTCTTGATGGCCCTCTTCCTCAAGACGAACTGCTTCATCAAACAGTTCTTGCGACATCCATCAATATCGTGAACCCCGTCTTCCTGTGATGTCAACCGCCGCCTGAAACGGCAGTTCCCGCCTCCCGCCGCCATGCTCCGCTTATCTTGGCTGCTAGAATGAATGAAAAATGATCCAGACCTTATTCGGCACCGTCGAGCAGGAACCGTCGCTGCTCGAAAAGCTCAAGAGCGGCGTGCAGAAAACCCGCGCCGGCCTGGTTTCCGCGCTCGAGGACGCGCTTCAGGGCAAGAAGGAGATCAATGCCGACCTGCTCGACGAGCTTGAGTCCACTCTGATCGCTTCCGACATGGGCGTGCGCACCACCGAGGAAATCCTGGAGCGCATTCGCCAACGCGTCGAGCGGCATCAATTGAACGATGCCGCCGAGCTGAAGGGCCTCATCCGCGAGAATCTTCTCGAAATTCTGCAAGCGTCCGAGCGCGCTCCCGCGCATGTCGCCGAGCCGCCGGCGGTGATCCTGGTGGTAGGCGTTAACGGTTCGGGGAAGACCACCACCATCGGCAAGCTGGCGGCCCGGTTCAAGAGCGAGCAGCGCAGCGTGATGCTGTGCGCCGCCGACACCTTTCGCGCCGCGGCCATCGAGCAACTCGAAATCTGGGGTGAGCGCACCGGCTCGCCCGTGGTACGGCAGAGCCCGGGCAGCGACCCCAGCGCGGTGCTGTTCGACGCCGTGAGCGCGGCGCGCGCGCGCAAAGTGGATTACGTGATCGTGGACACCGCCGGCCGCCTGCAAACCAAGGAAAACCTGATGGCCGAATTGCAGAAGATGGCGCGCACGGCCAGGAAAGTGATCCCCGAGGCTCCGCACGAGGTGCTGCTGGTGCTCGATGCGACCACCGGGCAAAACGGTCTGGAGCAGGCACGTAAGTTCACCGAAACTTCCGGCGTCACCGGCATCGTGCTGACCAAGCTGGATGGCACCGCCAAGGGAGGCATTGTGGTGGCCATCGCGCGGGAGCTGAATCTGCCCATCCGTTACGTCGGTGTGGGCGAAAAGGTGGACGACCTGCTACCGTTCGACGCCGAGAAATTCATCGCGTCGCTTTTCGAAATATGAACCCCGGATTCATGCGCGAAGCCTTCGACCTGGCGCGGCAAGGCCGCGGATTGACCAGCCCCAATCCGATGGTCGGCGCCGTGCTCGAGCGCGACGGCGAAGTGGTGGGACGCGGCTTTCACACGTACGCCGGAGTGCGGCACGCCGAGGTGATCGCCTTGGCGCACGCCGGCGAAAAGGCGCGCGGCGCCACACTCTATCTCAACCTGGAACCGTGCGCCCACCAGGGCCGTACGCCGCCCTGCGCGGATGCGATCGTCGCCGCCGGCGTGGCCGCGGTGGTGGCGCCCCTGGTGGATCCGAACCCGCTGGTGGGCGGAGAAGGATTCCGCCGCTTGCAGGCCGCCGGAGTAGAAGTCGTCATGGCCGAGGAATTCGCGTCCGAGGCCGCCAAGTTGAATGAGCCGTTTCTGCACTTCATGCGCACCGGCCGGCCGCTGGTGACGCTTAAGACCGCCATCACGCTCGACGGCAAGATCTCAGCGCCCGACGACAACCGCGGCTGGATCACCAGCGAGCGCGCCCGCGCCCACGTGCAGGAAGTGCGCCACGATCACGACGCCATTCTCACCGGAATCGGCACCGTCCTGGCCGACGATTGCCTACTCACCGACCGCACCGGCTTCGCGCGCAGCCGCCCGCTGCTGCGCCTGGTGATGGATTCGCAGCTTCGCCTGCCGCCCGATTCGAAGATGGTGCGCAGCGCGGCCGGCGGTGTGGTCGCCGTCACCACCTCGGCCGCTTCGTCCGACCGGCGCAGGACGCTCGAAGCCGCTGGCGTCGAGGTGCTGGTGCTGAACGGGCCCGGCGGGCGCGCCGATCTGGCGGGCACGGTTGACTGGTTGGGCCGGCGGCGCTATTTGTCGCTGATGATCGAAGCCGGCAGCAAGCTGAATTGGACGGCGCTCGAAACCGGCGTGGTCGATCGCATCCTGTTCTATTACGGCCCCAAGATTCTGGGCGGCCTGGAGGCGCTTCCGCTGGCCGGCGGAATCGGCCGGCGGCGGCGTGTGGACGCCATCCGCGTACACAACGTCACCATTCATCCCATCCCGCCCGACGAGTTCGCCATTGAAGGATATGTTCACCGGGATCATTGAAGAACTGGGCACCGTGGAAGCCCTGGAAACACGGCCGGCCGGCGCGCGGCTGAAGATCCGTTGCGCGGCCGTGCTGTCGGACACGAACCTAGGAGCCAGCATCGCCGTCAACGGCGTGTGCGTCACCGCGGTGGATGCGCGGCCCGATTCCTTTTCCGCCGACCTCGCGCCCGAGACGCTGCGCCGCAGCAACCTGGGCGATCTGCGCGCCGGCTCACGCGTCAATCTCGAACGCCCCTTGTCGCCCAGCGGCCGCCTGAGCGGCCACATCGTGCAAGGCCACGTCGATGGCACGGGCGAATTCCTCTCGATCGAGGCTCTCGGCGAGGACAACTGGTGGCTGCGCATCCGTGTGCCCGCCGAGCTCGACCCGTTTCTGGTGTGTAAAGGCTCCATCGCCATCGACGGCATCAGCCTCACCGTCGCCGCGATCGAGGGCGACGCGCTCAGCGTCACCATCATCCCTCACACCTACCGCAACACCACGCTGGCCACCTATCGACCCGGCGCCCGCCTCAACATCGAATGCGACATCCTAGCCAAGCATGTCGAAAAACTGCTTCGCAAACTCGACGTCAAAAGCGGGTTGAGCATAGACAACCTTCGGGAGCAGGGCTACTGAGCAAGTGGGGCCGGTCCCCAACCGGCCAAGCGCCGGGGCAGGCGGGCCGGGCATGCCCGGCCCGTACGGAGCGAAATTGGAATGGGCGAAGCGGAACGAGCCAATTGGATTTACATGCCCGGTTCGTCGGCGGAGGGTCCGTACATGGCCGGCACGGGGATGTCGTTGAGGCGCAGGTAGACCGAGAGTTGGCCGCGGTGGTGCACGCAGTGATTGAACACAAAAGTGCGCAGCACGGCCACTTTCGGCATGGTGAAGAACACTTTGTCGCCGGACTTGAGCGACCAGGGCTGCATGAGCTGGGCGTCCTCCGCGGTGGCCAGCGCGGCGCGGCCGGTGGCGACCGACTTATCGAACATTTCGAGCAATTCGGCGCGCGAGGCGGCGATCCTGCGCTGTGATGGGTCATAGCCGGCCAGATCGATGGAATCCTTTTCGATGGTCTCCGCCGCCCAGTTTGTCATCTCCGCGAGATGAGTGGACAGCGAGGCCATGTCCATCGATTTCGGGTGGGGCTTGAAGCTGAATTTGTCGTCGGGGATCCGCTCAAGCAGGCGGCGGGTGGTGGCCGTCTCGCGATCGAACTCCGGCAGTAGCGCGTCTCGAATCAACATGGGTGTTTGTTCCTTTCCGGTATATATTCGCTTTTTATTCGCCATCAGTCAAGTAAATTCTGAATGAGTTTATCCTCGCGCGACGGCGCGGACAATCTCGAGTGTGCGATCGATTTCGGCCGGGCTGTTGAAGATGTGAGTGCACTGGCGGACGCCGTTGCCGAGCGAGCGCGGGCGCAGGCGGGCGCGGTTCCACATTTCGTCCTGGAGCTTCGGACCGGTGATGCCGTCGATGGAGTAGACGGTGATTCCGGCGCACATGGCGGGATCCTCGGGCGTGTAGATGGTCACCTTGGGAATGTCGCGCAGGCCGGCGCGCAGGCGGTCGCCGAGCTGCTTGACGCGCTGTTGCACGCGCGCGGGGCCGATGGCGAAGTGGAAGTCGAGGGCGGCTTCGGCGCCGACCAACAGCGACAGGCTGCCAGTGCCGCGCTGTGTCAGGCGGTAGCCATCGTCATCGTGATTGGCCCAGTTGCCGGAAGCCAGCGTGGTCCAGACGTCTTTTGCGAGGTCGGGGCGGACCCAAAGGAAGCCGTTGCCGGCGGGCGCCAGCAGCCACTTGTGGAAGCAGGCGACGTAAGCGTCGCAGCCGATATCCCGCACGTCGACCGGAATGTGGCCCAGGGCCTGGGCGCCATCGATGACGGTGAGGATGCCGCGCGTGCGGGCCTCGGCGCAGATGTCCTTCACCGGCACGATGGCGCCGCTGCCGGTGATGACGTGCGAAAGATAGAGCACGCGGGTGCGGGGGGTGAAGGCGCGCTGGACGAGATCGACCAATTCCCGCGGATGGTGGGCGGGGCGGGGGAGAGTGACTTTGACCACCGTGCCGCCGTGGCGCTTGGCGGCTGTCAGCCAGGGGCCTTCGCCGCCGGGATGCTCCTGGTCGCTCATCAGAATCTCTGCGCCGGCCGGCAGATCCAGGCCGGCGGCGATGTAACTGTTGGCGCAGGTGACGTTTTCGGTGAGCGCGACCTCTTTCCAGTGCGCGTTGACCAGGCGCGCGGCCTTGGTGCGGAGCGCCTCCATGGGGTCATAGCCGCCGATCCAGTTGGGGCCGCGGTAGTCCCAATCGGCGATGTCGGTAGCCATCTGGCGCAGATGGTCGACGGTTCGCTCAAGCACCACGCGCGGCATGGCGCCGATGGTTCCGTTATTGAAGAAGACCTTGTCGCGGGCCAGCGGAAACTGATCGCGCAGCTTGTCCCAGTAGGCCGGGTCGGTTGCGCTGGGAAGCGATGGCGCGCCGGCATCCTTGGCTTCGGCCACATTGGGGAGCCATGGAGCGGCCAGCGCGGAGGCGGAGACCGATTGCAGGAATTGGCGGCGATGCGGCATGGTTTTGAGCGTATGCCGAGCGCTGGGAGGGTGTCAAGCAGGCGTTGCCGGTGCGTCGCGCGGACCCGTTTTGAGATGGCTGGCAATCGAGCCGCGGGCGGGCGTATAATCGGGACAGTTGGCGCGTGCTCCGTGCGCCCCAAGCTGCCTTCCTCGAAAAGCCACCCCCGTGCCCAGCATGATCGGAGTCGAGTGCCATTGCGCCATCAGCAGTTTATTGATGAAGCCCGAAAACCGGCTGCCGAGGGCCTTGGAAGAAACACGTCCGCAGGCGGGCGTTGGCAAACTAAAGCATGCCCCACCTGGGTCCCAAGTGGATACGATACCCTATCGGCGGGGTTGCGGTGGTTTCAGACACAATATAAAGGGGTGGGGGCGCTTTACTTTGGCGCCGAACGGGTTTAGTATGGTTACAAACTCCCCCGGTCGCGAGCGAGGTTAAAGCTTTGCTGAAACTAAAACGCGTCGAACTACAGGGTTTCAAGTCCTTTTGCGAGCGCACCGAGCTCCGTTTCAACGGGGCCGGGATCGCCGGCATTGTCGGCCCCAACGGGTGCGGCAAGTCCAACATTTCCGATGCCATCAGTTGGGTGCTGGGCGAACAGTCGGCCAAGAGCCTGCGCGGCACGCGAATGGAAGACGTTATTTTCGCCGGCACGCGCGATCGCAAACCGCTGGGGATGGCTTACGTGACCATGACGCTGGTGGACCCGGAACACTATCACGCCCACGAAGCCCACAAATTGCAAGCGGTGGAAGAAGGCGCGGCCAAGAAGCGCGGCGAGATCACCATCACGCGGCGGTTGTTCCGAAACGGGGATAGCGAATACCTGATCGACGGGCGGACGGCGCGGCTGCGCGACATCCAGGACCTGTTCATGGGCACCGGGCTGGGGCCGGAGAGTTACGCCATCATCGAGCAGGGGCGCATCGGGCAGATCCTGAGCTCGAAGCCGCAGGACCGGCGGTCGGTGATCGAAGAAGCGGCGGGCATCACCCGGTTCAAGACCCGCAAGCGGCAGGCGGAGGCCAAGCTGGAAGGCGCCCGGCAGAACCTGTCGCGGGTGTACGACATTTTGGAAGAAGTGACGCGGCAGACCAACTCGCTGAAGCGGCAGGCGCAGAAGGCGCGGCGATACGTCGAGTTGAAGACCGAACTGGAGAGCCGGCTGAAGGTGGTGCTTTCCGGCAAGTACCGGCTGCTGGAGCGCGATGCGGCCAAGACCGCCATCGATTTGAACCTGGCGGCGGCGGAATTCAAGGGCCTGGGCGGGCAAGTGGCGGAACAGGAACAGGCGCACGAGCGGGCGCAGGCGGGATGCTATGAGCTCGAAGAGCGGCTGACCGAGGCGCGCATGGAGCTTTCCGAAGCCAACGTGGAAGCCGAGCGGACGCGTGGCCGGTTGGCGGCGCAGGTGAAAGAGAGCGGCGCCACCGAGGAGCGCATCGCGCAGGCGGAAGGTGAATCCGAGCAGTTGGGGGCGCGGCTGGAGCAACTGGATGGCGAGATCGCGGTCCACCAGGGCGGCGTCACGGCACTGGAAGAGCAGATCGCCGAGGCGCGCGCCCGGTTGCTGGGTATCAACCAGCAGCGGGACGCTTTGCAGGCCCGGCTGCGGGAACGCGAAGGGGCCATCGAAGCCGGCCGGCAGGCCATTCTGCGGCTGCTCGGTGAGGCGTCGCACTTGCGGAACCAATTAGCGCAGATGGAGGAGTACCTGGCCAGCATCGAGCGCGAGACGGCGCGCTCGACGAGGGAAGAGCAGGTGGCGGCGGCCGAAATCGAACGGCTGGAAGCGGCGCGCAAACAGCTCAACGAGACCGTGGCTGCGCGGCAACTCGAATTGGAAGCGGTGACCGGCGAGCGGCGCCGCACGGAAGAGGATCTCGCCACACGGCGCCAGGCGGCGGCCGAACTGCGGAAGACCATCGACCAGGAAAAGACCGAAGTATCGCGGATTCGCGCGCGCAAGGAATCGCTCGAGCAGGTGCTGGCGCACCGCAGCTACACCACCGAATCGGTGAAGAAGCTGTTCGCGTCGCTCGAAACCGGCAAGGCCGGCGACCTGAAGCCGGCCGGCGTGCTGGCCGACTACGTGGAAGTG
>Ga0181521_10000524_pt1 | contig 46916 bp, 40 predicted proteins | sample PEATcosm2014_Bin_32_FD_119764 | JGI IMG/M metagenome (GOLD analysis project Ga0181521, IMG submission 119764) | Peatland microbial communities from MTU Mesocosm Facility, Houghton, MI, USA - PEATcosm2014_Bin02_60_metaG | ecosystem: Environmental > Terrestrial > Soil > Wetlands > Peat | place... | reverse complement strand
TCCCCCCGCCCGCTTCCAGAGTCTCCCGGTGATGCGTGTCCAGGTGAATAACGACACTTTTGAGGAGTACGAATTCATACCGCCGACGATGACGGTGGCCGCCGACTCAGCCTTGGGAACGCTGTGCGCGGAGATCATCAGTCACATAAGAACAAAGGCTTGGGTGCTTGCCGACCATCTGCGCGGCGGGTCGTCCGAACTGGGCTCCGATTTGCCGGAAATTCGTTACAAAGCACAGGGCCTGGCCGTTGGTCTGCCGATGCCGGAAGCGGCTCTGCAATCGGGCCGCATCCATCCTTTCCCGCTGTACTTACTGATGTGCCAGCTGGCGGGTTACGTATCGACGATCACGTCCGCGCTGGTCTGCCCCCAGTTTTCCCCTTACCGTCACGATGACCTGCTCAGTACGTTCCGGCCGGTGCTGGACCACATTCGCACCGCCGTCAGCGAAGCGGTGATGGACTCGTGGATAGCTTTACCTTTCCTGAAAGCGAACGGAAAGTTCGAAGCGGGGCCAAGTTTGGCGCTGGACCGGGTGATCGGCAGCGGCTCCCTCGATCAGCCTTCGGTCGCATTGGCTCTCCGGGTACCGCCCGAGGCAACGGAAGAAGCAGTGCGGCGATGGGCGGAGGAGTCCGTCATCGGAAGCGCGGGCCTGATGACGACGCTGCTGGCGAACCGTGTCCCCGGCGCCGTGCGGCGGCGGACCGATCGGCTTCTCGGGCTTGCGCCGCCGCGTGGAATGGTGCTTCTGGCGCTGGCACTGGATCAGGAGACAGCACGCGCGGGTGAAGCGCTGCAGATGGTGGAACGCTTCGACAGCGCGGGTCGTCCATCGGACGCAGTGCTTTACATCCAACGATCGGCCAACACCGGTTCCGGGGAATAGCATGGTTCGCCTTAACGCCCCGGTACCCTCGGTCAAGTTTTTCCAGCACTATGTCAGCGAACTCATCAGCCTGAAACTGTCCGTTCAAACGCCCGCTGCCGCGGACGCGGCGGAAGACTCCGCTCCATTCGCCGCGGTTCCGCCGGATTCCGTTGCCGGGGCGACTATCCCGGCCGGTGCGGCGACGGCTCCGGTTCTCGATCAGGGCCGTCCGGCCGCGGTCTGGAATCGTCTGGCCGCTCTGCTCGACCAGCAATTGATCGACGCTTCCCGCATTGCGGGTCCGGTTGGCCTCGAATTTCATCGGGAATCGGTTTACGTGATGGCCGCGCTCACCGACGAGATCTTCGTTCGCCTGGTATGGGAGGGCCGCGATTACTGGCTTTCGCGCTTGTTCGAAGCACGCTTCTTCAGATCCCATTTTGCCGGCCAACGCTTTTTTACCCGGATCGATGAACTGTTGACCCGCGATGACGACGCGGCGGCGGAGACGGCCACCGTGTATCTGATGGCGCTGGCGTTGGGATTCAGGGGCAGATACTTCGGAACCGGCAATGACGCAATCCTCGACGGTTACCGCAACCGGCTGTTTTTTTTCATTGCACGGCGCGATCCGGACGTTGCCGAATCCGTCAAAAGACTTTTCCCGGAAACCTATCGATTCACCATTCAGGGGGGCGCTCCGCGGCGTCTGCCTGCTCCGCGGCGCTGGGTTTTGGTGCTTGTGGGCGCTATCGTCGTGTGGGTTGTGGTGGCGCAGGCCGCGTGGGTGAACCTGACGGACGCGATGGTCCGGAGGGTTTGCTGCCCGGGGACGCCGGAGTGCAGGCTGGAATGTCTGACCAAACCGCCGGCGAAAGGCGGGCCGTAGGCTATGGCGCTCGACACCGCGGTTCTGGTGCTCGCGATCATGCTGGTTCTGCTGGCGATCAGCGTCGTCGTATTTTTCGTCCTGCTGCATCGCAGCAGGGTAAAGGCCGAGGATCAAAAATCGCCGGAACCGGGGGGCGCCGGGGAAGTCAGCCTGGCGCGCGGAGTGCGCGAAAGGGTGGCATCGTTCCGCCATGCATTGCCCGGCGGCAGGCCCGATCCGCGCGTGCCGTGGATTCTGCTCATCGGCGAGGCGGGCGCGGGGAAAACAACGCTGGCCGAACATCTGGGCGCCGATGCCGGCGGGCTTGCCGCGCCCGGCGGCGGCGTGCGATGGAACGCCCTCGACGGCGGCATGCTGATCGACGTTCCGGGCAATTTTCTGGTGGGCGCCGAAGGCAGGGAACAGCAGGATGGCCGCTGGAATCGCCTGATTCGATCGTTGCTCCGGTATCGTCCGGCGCGTCCCGTGGATGGCGTAGTGCTGACCATCCCCGCATCCGAGCTCCTGAATACCAGCGACGTCGCAACCGTGCAGCGGAACGCGGTTGCGGCGGCCATCCGCGGCAAGCTGGATGAGGCGCAAAGGATTCTCGGACTGGTGGTTCCCATCTATGTGCTGGTGACCCGCTGCGATCAGGTGCGCGGGTTCGGAAGCTTCTGCTGGGAAACGAATCCCGACATGGACGACGACATGTTCGGCTGGTCGAACCCGAATACGCTCGAATCGGCGTTTTCGCCGGACTGGGTCGATGAGGCGTTCGACACGATCGAGGCGGGTATTCTGCGGCAGCAGATGCGGGTCTTCGGGAGCCGCACGTGGACGCCCGCAACCGATGAGCTCTTCATCTTTCCGCTGGAATTCGCCGCCATGCGGGCGCCGATGCGCAGCTTTCTGACCCAGATATTCCACGAGACGGCCTACGTCGATTCCAACTTTGCGCGCGGCATCTACTTCTGCGGCGACGCATCGGTGGTGGTCGACCGGCTGGCGCGCAGCGGGGTCTCCGCGCCGCCGGCATTGGGAATCGGCGCCGCTGCCGCCGCGGCGGGTTTGGCCTTGCCACGCTGGATGTTCACCCAGCCGGGCGCCGTCGCTCCATCCCTCCTGCTTGCCTTGCCTCCGCGGCGGCAGATCGTGTTCGCGAAGCACCTTTTCGATTTCAAGGTCTTTCTCGAGTCGAAAATCGCGCGCCCCGTTACAAGGGTCCGTTTCACGCGCAATCGGACGGTGCTGGGCCTGCAGGCGGCGCTGGCGGTATTCGTCGTCATATTCACAATCGGCACCGCGGCCGCCTATCGGCGGCTCACCGACCTGCGCGATCATAAATTCTTCCCGTTGTTGTCGACCCTTGCCGAAAAAGTGGCGACGGGAAATGTGCCGACCGTGCAGACGGCTTACGATCTGATCGATTCGCTGGGTGAAATCAATACCAGAGGCTTCCGGTCGTTTTTCCTGCCCGCTTCCTGGCGCGATCCGATCGATCAGCGGATGTCAGCCGGGCTCACCGACGCGCTGCGCACGGTGATGCCGGCCATCCGGGTGGCGCTGGACGCCAGGGCGAACGAAGTAATCGGCGACTGCACGGCCGTGGCTGCGCTTAATCCGGTCAGCGATCAACCCGCGGGGCCATTCGCGGAAGTTTCTTTCGACAAAGATCCTCAATACGCCGCGCTCGATCAGTTTCTGAAGCGGTACGCGGCACTGGAGGATGCCATCAGGCACTACGACAACGTGCGCCGCCTCGGCGGCGGAACCTATAACGATCTCGACGCCATCTTCCAATATCTGCTGCCCGGCCGGGCTCTCGTCGATGCCGCCAGAATCGGTCAGAGCGAATATTACGAACGGGCTCTGGCGCAGGTCAACAGCGACCCGCTGACGGTTGTGCGCGACGGCCATCTCGAGCCATGCGCAGCGCAGCGAACGGCAGCGCTGGCCGATAATTTTTATACCAGCTGGTTTACCAACAACCCTCTGCTGGGCAAGACCACCAGGATTGCGGACGAGATCGATTCGCTGCGGGCAGGCAGGGTCGCTACCGACGATCTCTCGCCGCTGGTCGAAGATATCCGGGAACTCGACGGCGAGGTCTCGGGCACTGCCGCGCGGTGGCTCGCTCAGGCGGAGTTCGACCCCTCGCTGTATCCCGCAATAAAACAAATCGCAGCCAGAAAATTCGCCAATGCGGAATTTGTGCAGGGAGTAAACAAGAACGGCCATGACAAGCTGACCGAACTGAGAGAGCAATTGTTCATGACCAGATCCGGGGGGGACGCGATTCTCGAACAGCGCGGCGCCGATCTGCGCGTGTCCAGCCCGGTGATCGCACTTGAAATCGGAATCGAAGCCCTGCTGCCGCAGGACTTCATGGCAACGGTCACGTCCGCCATACCCAGCTCCGGCGTAGTGACCTGGAACATGACGACGCTGGGCCAGGCGACGCAACTTCGGGACTCTTACGAAAAATTCATTCGGGAACGGATGCCGCAGCTTCCGCCCGGCCTGCGCCAACCGGTTCAGAGGATCGCGGCGCAGAATCTGAGTATCGCGGTCAATGCGGCGGTGGCGCGCGCGCAGGGACCGTCGGGCGGCATGGACGACACCGCGACATTACTCGAAATCCGAAGCTTTAAAGACGCGGCGCCGGTGCTGACCCAGCTGCAGCAATCGATGACCCAGATCCAGCAATCGCTTCCGCCGAGTTCGACGTTCGCGCGCGCCGGCTTCCAATCGATTCTGGCGAGCGAGAGCGTGGCGCTGGCGCAACGGCTGAACCGCGACTTGGCCGACGATCCCGCTTATCCGCATTCCACTCCCGCCATGCGCACCTGGAACGGATCGACGCCGCTATCGCACGTTATTTTCGCGTCCGTCGATTCGGCGGACGCGCTCGACGAATATCTGGCCAACCAGCGCGAGCGCATCCATTCGCTGGCGACCGATTACGCGCAGCCATTGGCGACTTACCTTCAGTCGCAGGCGCTGGAACAGCAGGCTTCCTTCAACCGGTGGCTCGGCATCATACGGGACGTGAAAGACTACGACGCGAAGAAATCCGGAAATCCCATTGCCGCGCTGGAAGCATTCATTCGCACCAATCTCGATAAGATCACGCCCGTCAACGCCTGCCGCGCCACCGACCCCACGGCGGCGGGCAACGATTACTTTCTGCAGATCCGGGCGGATCTGCAGAACGCCGCGCTGGCGCAATGCTCTCAAATCGCGCTGCGCGGCTACACCACCGACATCGCCGGTTTTTTCAATTCGAAACTGGCCGGGAAATTTCCTTTCGGCCCGCTGCCGGCGACGCGCGGAGCGGCCCAGGCGGACCCGCACGACGTGGGCGAGTTCCTTACCCGAATCGGCGAACGCGGGCCCGCGATCGAGAGTTTCGCCGGGCAACGGCCGGCGTATGCCGATATTCTGGCCTTCCTCAACCAGTCGGATGCCGTGCGCCGGATGTTCGCCGGCGGATTGGCGGAGGGCGCTCCCTATGCGGACATCGCTGTATATTTTAGGGTGAACCAAAACGCGGAAAAGGGGGGAAACGAAATCATCGACTGGGAATTCAAATCGGCGGACCAGACAGTGCGCTATCCGGGTCCCGAGGGCGGTGTCCGGTGGCATTACGGAGACGCCGTTCATCTGGCGCTGCGCTACGCAAAGGACTCGCCGGATATACCGAACGCCGGCGCAGCGGCCAGCGACGCGCGCGTGGATGGCCGCAGCGTGACTTGGGACTATACGGGCGGATGGTCGCTGTTCGCGTTGCTGGCCAGTCATGGCGGTCAGAAGTCCGATTTCGGCGAGACCGCCGAGGCGCTCCCCGGCACACTGCGATTTACGATCCCGACGCTGCCGGAAAACTCGATCATCAAAGGCGCACCGCCCCCGTCAGGCGCGGCTGGCGAGGCGCGCGTCTACATCCGGCTCGGGATGCGCATTCCGGACGCAAAAGAGATGCGCGAGGTTCCGGTGGCCGGATTCCCGATCAAAGCGCCGTTGCCGGCGGGTTCCCCCGCTTCAGAATGAGGCCCTGAGTAAACAATCATGACGCCAGCCCCTGCCAAAGCCTTCCACTTCGACGCCGACAAGCTGCTTTCTCCGATCAGCCCGGATCAACCGGCCGGCGGCGATCTTCGCTACGACGCCGTCTACGATCAACTGCGCGATCTGCGGCGCGAAGACGACGCCACGCTGCCGCAGGGAGTCTGGCAATCGGATCAAAAAAAGGCGGACTGGCGCACGGTCGAATCCGTCTGTCTGGAAGTTTTGGAAACCCGGTCGAAAGACCTGCAAATCGCCGCCTGGCTGCTCGAAGCCTGGGTGCATCTGTATGAATTTGAAGGGGCGGCGGAGGGGTTTCGGCTCATACATGCCCTTTGTGACGGATTTTGGGACGATCTGCACCCCAGGATCGAGGGCAACGACGCCGAGTTTCGGATTGCTCCGCTGGTCTGGCTCAACCGCAAGCTTCCCACCGATCTCAAGCTTCTGCCGCTGACCGCTCCCGAGGGCGAGGGCGTCCCGGCCTGCACCCTCGCCGACTGGGAAACGGCTGCGCCGGCGGCTGGTTTTCAGAACAGGTCTTCGCAGACGCCGGTTTCAGGCCGCGCAATGACGATGGCGCGCTTTCAGGAGAGCGCCGCGCGGACGCCCGCACCTTACTTCGGGATGATGGCCGACCGTATCCGCGGCATGCTTCGCCAATGCGCCGAGCTGGAAGAACTGCTGGACCGGAAGCTGGGAAGGGAATCGCCCGGACTTACGAGTATTCGCGGCGTCGGCGACACAGCTCTGGCACTGCTCGACTCTTTGCTTCACGAGCGCCCCGATTATCCGCCGGCCGCAGTGCAGGAGCCGCCTCAAGCTCAGGAATCCGGGGCGGGAGCAGGGGAAGAAGCCAGTGTCCAGTTGAACCCATTGGGCCGGATACGGACGCGGTCGGAGGCTTACCGGTGCCTGACCGAGGCGGCCGATTTCCTTGCACGTACGGAACCGCACAGTCCGTCGTCATATCTGGTGCGGCGAGCGATCGAGTGGGGCTCGATGTCGCTGCAGGAATTGCTGCCCGAGCTGGTGCGCAACCCAAGTGAACTCACCGAGATTTGCCGGCTGCTGAATGTTCGACCGCCCGATGCCGCCAAAAAATAATTTGTTGTGGAAATTTACGGGAAACCGTAGTAGGATGACAAGGTTTCGTCAGGATTCGCTCAGGAGGGAATTATCATGCCCGAAAGTCTTCAGCACAAACTGGATCGCGTGCGGCCGCCGCGCGTCCAGATCACATACGACGTTGAGATTGGCGGCGCCATCGTCCAAAGGGAATTGCCGCTGGTGGTCGGGGTACTTGCCGATCTGTCCGGAAATCCGGACCAGCCTTTGCCCCGGCTGCGGGACCGGAAATTCGTGTCGATCGACCGGGATAACTTTAACGACGTCCTGGCCGCCGCGGCGCCGCGCCTGGCGCTGCGCGTGTCCAACCGGCTGGATAAAGAGGCGGATTCGAAGATTAACGTCGAACTGAAGTTCCGCGAGATGGACGATTTCACGCCGCTCAACGTCATGCAGCAGATCGAGCCGCTGAAAAAGCTATTCGAGGCGCGCCAAAAGCTGACCGATCTGATCGGCAAGCTCGACGGCAACGATGCGCTGGACTCGATGCTTCAGCAGGTCGTAACCAACACCGACGAGTTGAAACAACTACAAGCCGCAACAACAACCACGGAGAAGGCCACAAATGCCTGAAGAAACCACCGGCACAACTACCTCGACCGCCAGCGGAACTCAGCAGTTAACGCTGCTCGACCGCATCGTCACGGAAGGGAAGATGGCGCGTGACATCTCGCAGCAGACGCATGCGAAGGATCTGGTCGGCGAATTCGTCAATCAGGTTCTGAGCGAAGGGCTGACGATCAAGAACGACACGGTGGCGGGCATCAAGGACCGCATTGGCCAGATCGACAATCTGCTGAGCGACCAGTTGAACGAGATCATGCACGACGCGGCATTCCAGCAGCTGGAAGCCTCGTGGCGGGGCCTGAACTACCTCGTGATGAACTCCGAAACAGGCACACAGCTCAAAATCCGCGTGCTGAATATCACCAAAAAAGAACTTCTCAACGACATGGAGAAGGCCACCGAGTTCGACCAGAGCGTGATGTTCAAGCAGATTTACGAGGAAGAATACGGCACGTTCGGCGGCAATCCTTTCAGCGTGCTGGTGGGCGATTTCGAATTCGGCCGGCATCCCCAGGATATGTCGATTCTGGAAAAGATGTCGGGCGTGGCCGCCGCGGCACACGCACCGTTTATCGCCTCCGCCAGCCCGAGGCTGTTCGACATGGACAGCTTCAATGAGCTGGGCGTGCCGCGCGACATGGCCAAGACGTTCGAATCCACGGAGCTGATCAAGTGGCGGTCGTTCCGCGACAGCGAAGACTCGCGCTATGTGACGCTTACGCTGCCGCATATGCTGCTGCGTTTACCCTACGGGCCGGATACGGTACCGGTGGAAGGGTTCGATTACCGCGAGGACGTGGACGGCAGGGACTCCGCCAAGTATCTCTGGGGCAACTCAGCTTACGCGCTGGCACAGCGGATCACGAACGCATTCGCGCAATACAAGTGGTGCGCGGCGATTCGGGGAGTGGAAGGCGGCGGGCTGGTGGAAGGATTGCCGGCTCACACTTTCAAGACCGATTCCGGCGATGTGGCGCTCAAATGTCCAACTGAAACGGCCATTACGGACCGCCGGGAGAAAGAACTCAGCGATCTGGGTTTCATCGCCCTGTGCCATGCCAAAGGCACCGATTTCGCGGCTTTCTTCGGCGGGCAGACCGCCAACAAGCCGAAAGTTTACAATACGAGCGACGCCACGGCGAATGCGCGCGTCTCCGGGATGCTGCCATACGTGCTGGCGGCCTCGCGCTTCGCGCATTACCTCAAGGTCATCATGCGCGACAAGATCGGCAGCTTCATGACCCGCGAGAACGTGGCCGCGTTTCTGAACACCTGGATCAGCCAGTACGTGCTGCTGAGCGACGACGCTCCGCAGGCGGTGAAGGCGAAGTTCCCGTTGCGCGAAGCGCGGGTCGATGTGCTGGATGTGCCCGGCAAGCCGGGTGTTTATAAGGCGGTTGTGTTCCTCAAGCCGCATTTCCAGCTGGATGAGTTGACGGTGTCGATCCGGCTGGTGGCCGAACTGCCGCCGCCGGCCGCCAAATAAGACGAGTTTTCAGGACAGGGAGATATTCGGAAATGGACGTATTGATTCTAGATTGCAGCTCCGCCAGCATCAATGGCGAATGCCAACTGACGGATTACACCAACATGATCGAACTGCTTTCGTACAGCCACGGCGTGGCGCAGCAGATCACGGGCGATCAGAGCAACACGAAGCGCACATCGGGCAAGCCGAATCATCAGGACTTCACGGTCACGAAGTATCAGGATTTGTCTTCGTGCCAGCTCGTCGATTTCTGCAACCAGGCGAAACCGATTCCAACGGTTAAAATCACGATTGGCCAGAACGACAACGGAAAGGTCACCAAGATTTTCATCTATGAGATGACGAATGCTCTGGTATCGTCGATCTCGGTCGGCGGCGGGGGCGGCGGCAAGCCGCAGGAGACGGTGACGTTTAACTATACGAAAATCGGCTGGACCTACGCGGTGCAGAAATCGGAAGTTTCAGACGCCGGTAACGCATCCGCGACATGGAACCTGGCAACGAACTCAGCCACATAGACGCCAGCGCCGGCAGCCGCGAACCGAGGCCTTCGCGACGCCTGCGGGCTCCGCTATTCGACCGGCTCACCGCCCCCGTGGATCCGGCACGGGAAGCGGCGGAGCCGATGCGCTCGCTCGAGCCGGCTGCCGCCTTCGAATCGGTGCGCCGCGATCTGCTGCGTTTGCTGAATACCCGGACGCGGCCCGGCTGGACTCCGGCGCCAGGCCAGGCGCTTACCGCGACCGAATATGGCATGCCGGATTTTTCGCACATCAGCGCGGCGGACGTGCTGGAGCGGGACAACTTCGCCAGCCTGATGACGCGCGTTATCGAAGCCTTTGAACCGCGCCTGAAACAGGTTCGGGTGACGCTTACAGCTCATCCTTCGAATCAGAGCGCGCTGGAGGGATCGATTCAGGGCAGGATACGAATCGGCGTCGTCGACCAGCCGGTCTCGTTCCCTCTCGAGGTTCAGACCCGGACCGGCGACGCACTGGTGGAGCCGGCGCAGACAGGGGCGCAGCCGGCATGAAGCTCGACGACGGCATACTGCGCTACTACAGCGACGAACTCGCCTGGCTGCGGGTCATGGGCCGCGAGTTCGCGCGCCAGTATCCCATGGTGGCGAACCGCCTGGAGCTTCAGGATGGCCATCCCGCCGATCCGCATGTCGAGCGGCTCATCGAATCGTTCGCGTTTCTGACCGGCCGCATTCAGCACGAACTGGATGCGGAGTTTCCGGAGATCACAACCGCTCTGCTCGGCGTCCTCTACCCGCATCTGGTACAACCAATTCCGCCGCTCGCGGTGGCGCGCTTCGAGATCGACGCCCGCCGGGGCAAGTTCACCACCGGGCATGTAATCCCCAAACATGCCGCGCTGTATGCGTACGGCTCGGGAGGGGTGGCGTGCCGGTTCCGCACGTGTTTCGAGACCACGGTCTGGCCAGTGGATGTCACGGAGGTGGCGCTCGACCGGCCGGCCCGATTCGATTTCCTCAACGCCGACCCCCGGGTCACGAGCGTGCTGCGGCTTCGAATCGCCGCCACAGCCGGCTCACTGGCGGATCTGGAACTGGACAGCCTGCGCCTCTTTATCCATCCCAACGGCGGCCCCGCCTACACACTCCACGAACTGCTTTTTGCCAACCGGTTGGGCATCTGTATCCTGCCGGAAGACGGCGAGACGCCGGTCCGGCTGCCGCCCACGGCGCTTTCCGCGGCCGGTTTCGATCGTGAAGACGACGTTCTTCCGTCGCCCGCCCATGCCCATCCCGGCCACAGGCTGATCCAGGAGTATCTGCATTTTCCCGAGAAGTTTCTGTTCATCGATGTGAGCCACCTTCGCCGGCATGGATCGAAGAATCATTTCGATCTGCTCTTTCTTCTCGATCGTGTTCCACGGGAGCGGCTGAATGTCGAAGCCGGCGCCTTCGTCGCCGGGTGCACTCCGGTCGCCAATCTCTTTCCGCGCACGACGGAGCCGACTCGCCTCGATCAACGCCAGCTGTCTTACCGGCTCGTCGCCGATGCCCGGCGCGAACGGACAACGGAGATTCATTCGATCGAAAAGGTTTCCGGCTCGACCAACCCCTTGGACGAGACGCACCGCTACGAGCCTTTTTATTCCTTTCGCCACGCGGCAAACGGGATCGGCGCCCGCGCCTTCTGGCACGCCCGCCGCGTATTTACGGGCCGCGAGGATTTGCCGGGAATGGACACATGGCTCTCATTTCTGGATCTCGACTTCAAACCGGCGTTGCCGCCGTCGGAGGTGGTATTCGCGCACACGCTCTGCACGAATCGATGGCTGGCCACGGAGGTGCCTCCCGGGGCGCGGCTGCAGATGGAAGAAGTCGGCCCGGTGACCGTCTCCACGCTGGGCAGACCCACGCCGCCCGTCTACCCGCCGCTGGGGGGACCCGGGGTATGGCGGCTGATTTCGAATCTGTCGCTGAATCATCTTTCGCTCGAGAGCGGCGGCGACGGATTGCGCTGTCTGCAGGAGATTCTGCGGGTTTATTGTTTCAACGATCAACCCTCCCTGCTGCAGCAGATCCAGGGAATCCGGGAGTTGTCCTCGCGGCCCGTGCTGGTTCGCACCGGCGCGGATGCATGGCGCGGGTTCCGTTCCGGCACGGAGGTTGCGCTGACATTCGATGAGGGCGTTTACGCCGGCGGCGGCGCGTTTCTCTTCGCGACGGTGCTCCGCCACTTTCTGGGACTATACTGCGCCACGAATTCATTTACGCAGCTCGTGGCGAAGCGGGTGAATCGGGAAGGCGACTGGAAGCGATGGCCTCCGCTGGCGGGATACCAGTCGGTTCTCTAGGAGTTCAAAAAAAAACGTAATTGACCGAGGAGTGTAATGTCGAAGCCATACCACGTACTCAGCGACTACTTCCCACACCCCAGTTGGAAAGCGCAGATGGAGACGGCCATCGTTTCCGTGGGCGGGGAAGACGGATTGAGGGGTCTGACCGGACAAAAAATCATGACCGCGAAACCCATGAATTTCCAGCAGCTCTTCGACGCCTATGTGCGATACATCCGCAGCCCCGGCAACGGTCTGACCTGGAATGGTTCGGCCCGGGGCGGGTCGGGCTATGTGATGCTCGACAACGACCTCACTACCGGCGAATGCGCCATGTTTGTCACTGCCTTTGCCATTCTTTGCTGGGCCCCGGCGCCTTACGGTCTCGGGCTGCCAAAGACCGATTTCGAGCTCCCGAGCTATACCGGGCGCGATAAGAAGGGATTCGTCAGCCGCCATCCAACTGTCGGCATTGTCGGTCTGCGCCCCAATGTCAGAGGCGCGGAGTTATACGTCTGGGATAACCACAAAGTGGTGAAGTATCAAAACCGGTACTGGGACGTCATGTACAACACCTCCTATGCGTCCATGGATGAAATGGCTTTGTATCACATTATGCCCGACGAAGTGGTGCTCAACACCGACGACGTGCCTCTGGCGCAGCGAGGCACTTACCATATGGCCGATCCGTTGTTGGGCGGACAAGGTAAGTGGTTTAAAGAAGTGATGCCGCAGGTTTACGAAGGTCCGTCGAACGCGATGCCATTCTGAGAAATGAATGATGCACTCACTTAGGCAGGCCTTTCCGTTAGAGAATTTTCGCCTGGCAAGCCGCGGCCGATTGGCAATCGGCCGCGGGCTTGTTCTCCGACAGAACAGCGGGGTTGCCAACCCCGCGCAGGATGCCATCCTGCCCCACGGTTCGGCGGCCCGATATGGCGGATGATCCCCGCTTTGGATGGCAGCGGCGTCGTTCGGTCGAGGACTGGCTCTACAGCGAGCCTTACCGATTTGAGTTCTGCCAGGCGGTCCGGCTGCTCGAGTCGTTCCGCCCGCACGGCCTGCTCGGCGATGGAAATCGCCACCGCGAGCCGGAGGTGGTGCGTTTCCGGTCCCGCGTCAGTTTCGATTTTCCCGCCAGCGAAATCCATGAACTGGAGCTGGTCGGCGGAACTCCGCGCATGACGGTGAACTTCCTCGGTCTGGCCGGCGCTCTCGGCCCACTGCCGGCGCCTTACTCGGAGATGATTCTCGCGGCTGCCGCCCGAAAAGACCACGCGGCCGCCGATTTCCTCGATATCTTCAACCATCGCCTTGTTCTTCTCTTCTACAGGGTCAAACAGGCGCACTCTCCCGCGCTCACGGCGCGTGCCCCGCACGAGGGTTCGGCGGCGCAGTATCTCTTCTCGCTCATCGGCCTCAACCTGCCCGCCATGCGGAAGCGGCTCGGGATACCCGCGCAGTCCCTGCTGCAGTACGCCGGCCTGCTGGCGGGGATGCCTCGCTCGGTGGCGGGTCTGGAACGCATGCTGGCCGATTATTTCACGGTTCGGGTGCGGGTCCGGCAGTTTATCGGAGGCTGGCGTTGGCTTGATCGCTCGCAATGGACCGCTATAGGCGCAGGCGGATCCAATCGGGAGTTGGGCGCCGGTGCGGTGCTGGGCAGACGCGTCTGGGACGACGAGAAATCCGTCTCGATCGTCATCGGACCTCTCAGCTGGAGCGTGTTCCTGGAGTTTTTGCCCGAAGGAACGCGGCATAGGGAACTGGCCGCGCTGGCGCGATTCTACCTGGGTCCGCATCGCGCGGAGGCGCGCCTGTTCGTCAACGCCGCCGAAGTTCCGCAGGCTGCGATAGGGCAAAGCCGCCTCGGCTACACTTCCTGGCTGCTCCGGCAGACCTTCAAAGGCGCGAACCCTTCGGTGCGCATCGCGCTGGAAAACTGAAATCATGGCATCCTCGACATGGACGCAGACAAACCGCCCCGTTCAGATCGCTACGCCGCTCGCCGGCACGCTGCTGGTCCGCAGTTTCGAAGGCGAAGAACTGGTTTCGGGATTATTCCACTACCGGGTGGAGATGTCCTCGGAAGATCCGGCTCTCGATTTCAGCGCCATCATCGGCAAGCCGGTCACATTGAAGATCCCACAGGCGTCCGGCGATACCCATTACATCAATGGCGTGGTGGGGCAATTCCGGCAATCCGGCCGGGACGGCGTTTTCGCCTACTACACAGCCGATATCTACCCCTGGCTTTGGCTGCTGACGATGAGTTCCAACTGCGCCGTTTATCAGAACCTGTCCACGCCGGATATTGTCAAGAAGGTCTTCACCGATCTTGGTTTCACGGATTTCACGGACAAGCTCACCGGCTCCTATCAGCCGCGGGAATACTGCGTTCAATACCGCGAGACCGCTTTCGCATTCGTCTCCAGGCTGATGGAGCAGGAAGGAATATTCTATTTCTTCACGCATGACACCTCTACTCACAAGCTGGTGCTGGCCGACGATTCGACCGCATGGACTACGCTCACGGGCCTCACCAGCGCGCGTTACACCACCGATAAGACCGCATGGACGGCCGAAGACGTGGTATCGGAATGCGAACTCGAACAGAGCGTGACAAGCGGGAAATTCGCCACCGACGACTATAACTTCGAAACTCCCGACACCGATCTCAAGGCGTCGGCCGAGGGGCCTGAAACAACCCGGTCCGTTTATGAATATCCCGGCCTTTACTTAAAGCAGACCGATGGCGAGACGCTGGCGAGCCGCAGACTCTCGGCGCTGGAACTGCCGGGAAACGTGCTGCGGGGCGCGAGCCGATGCCGGGCATTCTACGCCGGCGGGAAGTTCACTTTGAGTGGGCACTACCGGGATAACGCGAACACGGATTACGTGATTCGGACTCTGAAAGTGCAGGGCGATCAGGAGGGTTATTCGAACAGTTTCGAGGCCTTCCCGGCTTCCGCGGCTTACAGACCGCCGCTCTCGACCCCGTCGCCCGTTATACCCGGGACGCAGCCTGCCGTAGTGGTGGGCAAAGCCGGTGAAGAAATCTGGACCGACCAGTACGGGCGGATCAAGGTGCAGTTTTTCTGGGACCAGTTGGGCACCAACGACGAGAACTCGTCCTGCTGGATCCGCGTCTCGCAGCCGTGGGCGGGCAAACAATGGGGAGGGCTCTTTCTCCCCCGCATCGGGCAGGAAGTGATCGTGGCGTTTCTCGACGGCAACCCCGACCGTCCGGTGGTGGTGGGAACTCTCTATAACGCGAGCCAGACGGTTCCTTACGCGCTCCCCGACGAGCAGACGAAGAGCAGCATCAAGTCGAGTTCTTCGAAAGGCGGCTCGGGCTTCAATGAAATCCGGCTGGAGGACAAGGCAGGGTCCGAGGAAATATTCATTCATGCGCAAAAAGACATGAACGTCAGCGTTCTGAACAAAAAGTCGACCACAGTCACCAAGGATGAACTTCTCAAGGTTCTCGGACTGCGGACTGTGAACGTGACCGGAGACGAAACGCACACGACCGAGGGCGATTTCAACTCGGAAGTGAAAGGCAAGGTCACCGCGAAAGTCAGCGGAAACGAGTCGCGCACAAACGACGGCGATTACAGTTCGACGGTGAGCGGCAATCTCACCCTGAAAGTGAGCGGCAATCTGAGCATCGAGGCGTCGGGTTCGGTGAGTATCAAAGCCGGTACGTCCTTTGCGAATCAGGCCGGAACGTCTCTAAGCAACAAATCGGGCACCGACCTTACAAACGATGCCGGCACCACCCTTACGAATAAAGCCGGCGCCTCGCAAACGGTGGACGGCGGCGGCATGCTGACGATCAAAGGCGGCATGGTCAAGATCAATTGAACGCCGCGAAAACGGGCGTAAACTGATCCGTATGGCACAGCAGGTTTGTATGGGCGCGATGCTGCAGTGCAGCTTCGGCGCGGCTCCTTCTTCGCTCATTGTTCTTCCCGTCAATCGCGTGGTTACGGGAACTCCGGCGGCGAACATTATGGATAACAAGCCCATCGTCAACGTGCCTCCGTTCGGGATGTGCAGTTCGCCCGCTAATCCGACCGTGGCGGCCGCAACAGCCGCGGCGCTGGGCGTGCTCACGCCTATGCCATGCGTGCCGGTCACAACCGCTCCCTGGGCGCCGGGAGCGCCGACCGTTCTGATCGCCAACATGCCGGCCCTGGACAGTAATAGTAAGCTTATATGTACCTGGGGTGGAGTCATCCAGATCAACTCTCCAGGGCAGGCTACAGTGGAGATTCCATGAGCGCCCCGTACCAGTTTTCCGTCACTAAGCCCAGGATGATTCAGCTCGGTCTCTGCCTGGGCGTGATTCAGGTGCTGCTTTATGGCGCCGGGGTCGCCACCGGAGTGCTTGTCGGCCCCGCCGAGCGAAAGCTTCCCGAAAAGATCCCGCCAGTCACCGCGGTGATTGCCGAAAAAGGGAGCGCGCCCGCGAATACCGCGCCGGTCACACCCAGCCAGCCGGCGCCTGTCACACCGCCTGAGCAAGCGCTCGCCGCATCGAGCGGGCAGGCGCCGGTTACGCCGAATGAGCGGGCGGCCGCGACACCGAACCAGGCGGCGCCCGCCAGCGCTCCCGCAGCCTCCGAGGCGTCTCAGCTCGACTCGCAGCTCGCCGTGCAGGTGGGGTCGTTTCATGACAAAGAGAACGCGCTCCGGCTGGCGGCCGTTCTAAAACGCCAGGGATTCGGGCCGGTTACAGTTGGCCAATACGACGTCAGAAGCCAGACGTGGCATTTTGTCCGGCTCGGACCGTTCAGGCAATGGGAAGATGCTTCGCGTGTCGCCGCCGAGCTCGACCGCTCGTACGATCTGCGCGCCTACGTGCTGCCGTCCCGCGCGGCGGACAACTGAGCGGGTTTCTCACTCTATCCGGTAGCGGAAGGCCCCGGCGCTCCCCATGTCCACGTGGACGCTGTGAATCGGCCTGCGATCCGCCTCGGCGCAAAGAATTCTCTCCGAGATTTCCGGGATCAGACTGCCGCTGAGAATGTGGTCGACGTTTCTTGCCCCGCTGTCCCGGTCGACGCACCGGTTTGCGATCTCATCGACCAGGCGCTCGTCGACCTGCAGGCTGACATCGTGCGCGGTCTGCAGCCGGCGGGCAATTTTGTCCAGCTTGAGTTCGATAATCCGGCGCAGTATGGCATCGCCGATCGGATAGTAAGGGACCACGATCATTCTGGCGAGCAGGGCTGGTTTGAAGATGCTCCGCAGTTCCGCGCCGATGGCCTCCCGCAGCTGTTCCGGCCGGACCGAGGGATTGGCCGCGACCATCCGCAGAATAGTATCCGCCCCTAAATTCGACGTCATCAGAATAAGCGTGTTTCGAAAATCGATGGTCCGGCCCTGAGCGTCCTCCATTATGCCCTTGTCGAAGACCTGATAGAAGAGCTCGTGAACGTCGGAATGCGCCTTTTCCATCTCGTCCAGAAGAAGAACGCTGTAGGGCCGGCGCCGAACGGCCTCGGTCAGCACGCCGCCTTCGCCATAGCCTGTATAACCCGGAGGCGATCCTTTAAGACCCGAAATCGAATACGCCTCCTGAAATTCCGTCATATTCAGAACGATGGTGTTGCGCTCGCCTCCATACAGAATCTCGGAGAGCGCGAGCGCGGTTTCGGTTTTTCCCACGCCGCTCGGCCCGGCGAGCAAAAAAACGCCGGTGGGACGGCCCGGATCCTCCAGACCGGCGCGCGTGCTGATGATCCGTTTCGCGATGATTTCGAGCGCATGCGCTTGCCCCACGACGCGCTCCGCCAGGAAATTTCGAAGATTCAGCACCGAGTGAACTCCGCTCCCGACCACGCGGCCGACCGGTATGCCTGTCAGCGCGGAGACCACTTCCGCCACGACGCGCGAGTCCACCACTGCCGGGACGAGCCGGGAATCGCCCTGGAGCGCCGCAAGCGCCTCATTCACTTCCCGGAGCTGATCGCGCAGTTCCGTTCTGTCCTCCGCCGCCCGATTCTCCATTCGGGTCCTGATATCGATCGCCTTGCGCACGAGTTCCTTCTCGCCTTTGCATCGATCTTCGAGGTCCGCAAGGCGCGTCTCCTCCGCCGCCAGTTGATCGAACAAGGCCGTAACCCGATCCTCCACGTTGTCGTTGATGGCGCGCTCCCGCTCGAGTTCGGCCACTTCTCCCTCGAGAACCGCAACCCGATGCTGGCAGTCCTCGATCGCGGGAGGCGTCGAATTCTGCGACGACGCCACTCGCGCGCAGGCTGTATCCAGCACACCGATCGCTTTGTCGGGGAGTTGCCGCCCGGTGATATAGCGATGAGAGAGCTGCACGGCGCTTTCGACCGCCGCTCCATCCACCCGCACCTGGTGATGGCGCTCCAGCAATGGAACGAGGGGGCGCAGCATCTGAATCGCCTGTTGTTCCGAAGGCTCTTCCACCGCGACCACCTGAAAGCGGCGTGCCAGGGCGGCATCTCTTTCGAAATACTTCCGGTATTCCGCATGCGTGGTGGCGGCAATGGTGCGCAGATCGCCGCGTGCGAGCGCGGGTTTCAGGAGATTCGCCGCGTCCTGCTGATCGTTGCCGCCGATCAGAGTGTGCGCCTCGTCGATGAACAGAATGATTGGCTGGGGGGATGTCTGGATCTCCCGCATGACGGCTTTCAGCCGGCTTTCGAGTTCGCCCCGCATCGATGCGCCCGCAAGCAGCAGACCGTGGTCAAGCGTTCTCACGGCGACATTGCGCAGCGGCGGAGGAACGTCGCCGGCGGCCACGCGGAGCGCGAATCCCTCCGCGATCGCGGTCTTGCCGACGCCGGGCTCGCCCGTGAGAATCGGGTTGTTCTGACGCCGCCTCATCAGGATGTCGATCACCTGCCGAATCTCCCCTTCGCGTCCAAACACCGGATCGAGCGCACCGGCGCGCGCGGCGGCGGTGAGGTCGATGGTGTAAAGGGAAAGCGCGGACTGGGTATCGGGTTTGGAGTTCATGGCGCCAGCTTCCCAGAAGCCCTCGTCGGGGCTGAGAAGGGAGGACATCCTCCGGCGAATGCCGCCGCCGTTCAGTTTCAGCAACTCCGGCGAGTGAGCCTGGTCGATTTGCGCGTTCCATTCCGGTTCGGTTAACACGAGCAGAATCGCCGCCGAACGAATTTCCTGCAGCGCGAATTCGTTGGATGCGATCGCCCACGCCTGGCTGAGCAGCCGGACGAGGCTGTCCGATAACACCGGTGTGCGGACATTCCCCGTTACCTGCGAGTCGAGCGCCGCGTTCAGATCGCGTTCCAGTCGTTCGCGATCGACGGCGAAATGTTGAAAAATACGCGTGGCATCCGACTGCGGCGAACAGGCGAGACCAAGCAAAAGGTGCTCGATGCGGACTTCCGGGTTCCCGCGCGCGACTGCGAGCGCAGCGGCTTTTTCCGCCGCTGTCCGCGAGACCGCATTCAGCTTCGATACAAGGAATTTCAGGTCTGTCACAGGCAAATCCCGCGAGTCAACGGATTACGCTCATAATACTTCGATAGGGTAACGCAGATCGAGTGTGGACAACCGCGTAATTCGAGCGGCGGTTCAGTACGGTATCCGGTCAATGCCAAATCGAATATCACCAGATCGAGAGATCCGCCCGAAAAGCCAAAGGAATTGGGCAGCGCGACTTTCGAAAAGGCTTTGCCTTCAACTTCTTTTCCGTGTTTCGACCGTCCGATCTTCGTCCATTTCTCTATTGTCCCCGCGATTCTGAGTCTGACCCGTCAGGTTTTTGCGTAGCCGTTCTTTGCCGACCGTTTTCCGCCCGCGCGGTGCGCTTCTTCGGAGAGCGCGTGGACGCCGCTGGCGTAGATCCAGCGGTTGTAGAAGTTAAACAGGGCGCACGCGGTGATGGCGAAACAGATCGCTTCGTCATCCCATCCCACCGCGCGCAGCGGAGCCAGGTCTTCGGCCGTGATCCGCGGCGAGTCGCGATTCACCTTGTCGACAAAACGGAACAGCGCTTTGTGCTTTTCATCCAGCGCGGAGGTCTCGAGATCGCGGAGCACGCCCCGGACCAGTTCCTCCTCACCCAACAGTTCCGCCGCAACTGCGGCGTGCGACTTCAGTCAAAACGGACAATCGTTCTTGTAAGACGTATACGCCGCGATCAGTTCCCGAATGCCCGGGCTCAGCGGCGCGGGCCCGCGCAGAATCTCCTGCGTGAAGCGCGCCAGATGCTCGGTCGCTTTCGGATGATACGCAAACATATGCCAGATCTGCGGATACTCCGATCCGCTTTGCCGCATCGTCTCGATCATCGTCGCGTAAGACGAAGCCTTCGGGTTCCGCTCCACATCCGGAAGAAACATCGGCTTCATTCCGGGACCTCGCTTGATGTCGTCGTCTTCCATCTTGTTCATTTTGACAGAATCCGCTTGTGTACGATTGAAGTATGGCCCCGCCAGAGGGCTGCCTTATCTATGCGTTTATTGAGCTGCATTTTGCTTCTGGTTACCTCTGCGTGGGCATCTCCCGATGTAGTGCGCCGGGCCAGCGCGCTCTATCAGAGCACCGACTACAAGGGTTCGCTGCGTGTCCTCGAGCAGGATCCGGCGCCCGATGCCGCCGGCTATCTGCTGACCGGCAAGAACTACTTCATGTCCGGCGACTATAAGAAAGCCGTCGAATTCTTCGAAAAGGCCCTCGCCCTTTCGCCCGCCAATTCCGAATACGAACTGTGGCTGGGCCGGGCCTGGGGAAGGCGCGCGGAAACCGGCGGCTGGCTGTTGGCCGCCTCGCACGCATCCAAAGCGCGCCAGTGCTTCGAAAAGGCCGTCGCGCTCGACCCGAACAACCGTGAAGCGAAGAACGATCTGTTCACGTTCTATCTCAACGCCCCCGGTTTTATGGGCGGTGGAATGGATAAAGCCGAGGCGGCGGCGAAGAGCATCGCCCACGAGCGGCCGGCGCAATACGAGTTTGAAGAAGCTGAAATCGCCGACAAGAGAAAGGATTACGCGGCAGCGGAGGCACACCTGCGCCGCGCCATGCAGCTGGCGCCAACCGAGCCGGGGCGGGTGTTGGATCTGGCGCGATACATCGCCAAACGGGGGCGTCTCAAAGAGAGCGATGTGCTGTTCGAGCAGGCCCGACAAATGTTTCCCGGCCAGCCCAGAGTCGCGTTCACGGAAGCCATGGTGGATATCGAAAACAACCGCAGCATGGAAAAGGCGCGAGCGCTTCTCGATGAATATCTGCACGCCAGCCTGACGCCGGACGATCCTCCCCGGCAGGAAGCCGAGAGACTTCTGCGACGCGCCGGCGGTTCAACGGAGTGATGGAAGGCCAAGGTCTTAAAACCTGGTCCGTGCTGCTGTTTTTCCTGGCGCTTAAGGCCGCCGGAAATTCCTGGATGGCATGGGGAATGAAGCAGGTCCCGGAGCGGGTCTCGATGGATCCCGCGCTCTATCTGCGCGCCATGCTGAATCCGTTCGTCGCCATGGGAATCGCGGCGCTGATTCTGGCGCTGCTGACGCGAATGGCGCTGCTCAGTCTGGCGGACCTGAGTTATGTTCTCCCGGTCACAGCCATCGGATACGTGATCGCCGTGTTCCTCGGCAAAGTGTTCCTTCATGAAACGGTGACGCGCCAGCGATGGATGGGAACGCTGCTGATCTTCGGGGGCGCTCTGCTGGTGGGAACGACTTCAAGGAACACAACGGAATGAAATGGGCGATGGTGGCCGTAATGGTGTCCGCGACCGTGCTGAGCGATCTGCTGCAGAGCCACGAAATGAAGCGCGCGGGCGAGCAATCGGTCAGCGCCCGCGGCCTGGCGCGATTGCTGCATACGATCGCGCGGCGACGCCTGCTGATTTTGGGAATCGCATGCAACGCGGTATCGTTCTTCACTTTTATGGCTCTGGTGCAAAGAGAGCCGCTGAGTTTCGCGGTGCCGGCATCGGCGGCGAGTTATGTGCTTGAGACTGTTCTGGCGAAGTTCGTTTTGCATGAACGGATCGGCGCGCGCCGAACAGCCGGGGCTTTGGCTGTATTAGCGGGCGTGGTGCTGGTCGGCGGCTAGGGGGAAAGCGGCTGATAGCCGCATGTTCGGTGAGTGAGCCGGTTTATCCGCGCAGGCGAGCACTTCGACTGGATGCCGTTCCGCTCAATTCAAAGAACCTTGTGTTTGCCCGGAAGCTTACACAAGACAATTCCCAGAAGCTGTTTCTGCCTTGTCCCGAAACGCCGACGGTACCCGCGTAGTGGTAAAACGACGCCCGTGTTGCCGCCTTGTTCATTTGCGCTATACGCCAAACTCTACCAGTGTATGCACTGCGCGGGGACCAAATTGAAAGACGGCGTCCAGTCCTTCGTGCGGCCTGGCCCCGACCAAACGATTCCGGTCTCCCACTTCGGAGACATCTGCAAAGCCAAGATTTGGCTTATTGGAATGAATCCAGAAGGAGGTGATGACCCCAGGAAGGATTCGAATGTCGGTTTCATCCCGATCGATTTCCAAAGTCGCGTGCAGTTGACACACGCACAAGTTGCGGAAACGTTCGATCATTCCAGCACCTACTTTCGACGCCCAGGCTACCACCGTTTTTTTAACCCCTGGATAGAGAGGCTGAACGGAATCGAGCTTAGCGGTCAAGCTCGCGGTTGGCAAGAGGGGGGAATCTGCTGTGTTGATCTGGTTAAATGCCCGACGAAACTTGCTTGGCAGAACGTCTTCCATGACAAGGACAAGTCCGCCGTTAAGCATGACAGGAGTCTCATATATGGCTGTTTTAAGGAGTCGGGGCCGAACTACCTTGAGCAGCAAGTGGAGCTACACAACCCACAGGTGCTGATCTTTTCGGGTGGGCTGGCGGTGTATTACCGCAAGAAAGGGAGCAACCAGAAGAGCCTCAAGGCAGACTTGATCCACCGGATGCCCCAGATGAAGGAGGCTTGCGCCGGCATTTGGACGGTAGACTCACCACCACGTTTGTCCATTGGGCTGAGGAGTAAGAGAACGCTAGATCAGATCGATGCTCGCAAAGTCACAGAGGCAATCCAGTCCGTCATTGTTGACTGGGAGCGCAAGAAATCCGCTGTAGATCGCTGAAACGTGCATCCACCCTTCGAGGGGCAGTTCCCACTTGGTCGTATAACGCGCAAATCACGGAAGTGGCGCGCTCAGCCCCACGTTCATCGGGAAGCGCATCGGCGATTCAAACCGACCCACTACTCGCATGTCCGTCGGCCACCGGAACCAGTTGGCCGTTCCGGATGTAATAGTCCGCGCCGCGCCAACGGATACTGTTGCGGCTGAAACTGATCAGCCAGATGGCGAACGCCACGGCATCCCACACCGGCAGGAGCGGCATCTGTTTCCACAGGATCGACTGCCGCAGGCCGTGAATCCCGATCATCCAGGTCATCGCCATCCTCAACGCCATGTAGCCGCCGAGATAGCCGATGGCGACCGCGGCCGTGGGATGAATCGCCACCGCCGCCAGCGACCACGGCAATCCCTGCGTCAGCAGCAGACCAAGGTGCCCCCACGGGCGCATGTGACGCATCACGACAATCCACCGCATTCGCTTGTGAAGCAGATCGGAGATCGAGGCATAGTCGCAAACCGTGTCGATCGCGTAGCGGAGCAGCACAACTTCGAAGCCCTGCTCGTCGATGAGGCGGCCGACCAGAAGATCGTCGGCAGGGCGGTTTTCCAGCTCCGGATAGCCGCCGAATCCGTTGAGGCGAGTTCGGGTAGTGGCAATGGTCGGCCCAAGGGCGAACTTCATACCCTCCAGTTGCCAGTCCACCAGAATGCCGGCGTAGAAATCGGACATCATTCCAATGCTCTGCAGGTGGTCGGTCAGCGTGGCGATTTCGATCGGGACGTAAAGGCAGGTAACAGCCCCCACTTTGGGATCGCGCAGAGGAGCGGTTACATGCCGGAGATAGTCCGGGCGAACGCGCACGTCGCTGTCGCTGATGACCACTACTTCGTGCGCGGCTTCGGCGACCAGACGCGCCAGCTTGGCCACCTTGTCGTTGGCTGCCACGCGTCCCGATCCGTGCAGGATGCGGATACGGCGATGCGGAAATTCGGCCGTGAGACGGGCCAGAACCGACAGGATCGCTGCGTCGTCGGGATCGACGCAGAAAACAATCTCAAACTCGGGATAATCCAGGCGGCAGAAACTGGCGAGGTTTTCCCAGGCGTCCGGATCGAGTCCTCGAAACGGTTTCAGGATGCTGACTGGCGGTGTGAACGACCGGTCCGGCGCGCTCGCAGGCTGCCGGAAATAGCGCCAGGAGCTGTAGATCGAGATGAGGTAGTAAATGAACGGTATGGCCGCGATCGCGAGGAAAATATCTTTCACGTGCGGCATGTTTGGCTCCGGGTGGGGCGGGCGAGAACCGGACGAGGGCGTCCGGCGCGGTCCGGGGGGACCGCCCCACCCTGGTTGTCGGGGATTGCGCCGGTCACGGGCCCACCACCGGATGGTTCGTCAGAAGCAGCTTGCCTCCGCTCCGGGCGACGACGGTTAGCAGTCCGGGTTCGACCAGATTCCTCAGGCGCGCGGCGGATTCCTCCGTGATCACCAGATAGTAACGGTCCGGCCGCAGCCACAGAGCTTTCCACTGCGCGTCGTCGATAAACACATCTGGCGCCCCCGGCGCATAAGAACCGTACACCAGGTTATTGATCCGGCCATTGAGCAGCAGGGCGTCGCGATTCGTATAAAAGAAGATCGAGGAGAAGGTGTAGTAGTGATGGTCCACGATGAGCTTTCCGTCCGGAGCGCGGCGCAAAGCTTCCGCCAGCGGCCGCGATGAGAGAAACGGATCGAACGCCGCCATGGCTGTCCGGGCGGCCTGAAAAAACAGGATGGCCATCAGGGCGGTGGCAAGGAACGCGCGCTGCCCGGTAGCGCGAAATGTGCCGGCCGCTCCCAGCAGAAATGCAATCGCGGCCAGCAGGAGCGGAAAGCGAAGATACGCAAACGAAGCGATCGTGAGGTCTTCCATATGGCCGAGCGAAAGCTTGTACGCGCCTGGATTTGAGCTGAGCGCCGCCGAGATATCGCCCGGCGTGGGCAGATTCCACGACAGTGCAAACAGCGTGAGCACCGCCGCCGCCGCGAGAACGAATATGCCGCACAGAACGCGCGTGCCGTAGCGGATCCAATTGCCCCTGGCGGCCATGGCCGATCCGAGAAGCAGCGCGAGCGCGGGATAAACGGGCATCGAATAATACTCCTGCGTGGTCGAGAAGGTGAAGAAGACCAGCACAAACCCAATCCAGCACAGGGCCAGCAACCGCGTCTTCCCCGCACGGTCGCGCGGTTTGAAACTGAGTTTCGTCACTGCGGGTAAATACACGCTCCACGGAAACAGCCACAATAGATGGAACAGCCAGAAGTAGAGCCTCGGGACGGTATCGTAATCGCGCGGGTAGCGCATGTTCAGGAAGCGGAGTAGTTGCTCGTTGATGAAGTAAAACCACAGAAAACCGTGGTATTCGCCGGGCGCGCTGCGCATCGTCAGATCGAAGTAAGGAGGGTTGCGCAGCATTGCGAGAACGTGCCAGGGCGCGGCGATCAGCAGGACAATACCCAGGGTCCGCAGCGGACGCAGCGCCTTCCATACTCCGGCGCGGAACAGCTCTCCGGTCACCGCAAGATAAATCAGCCCTGCCGCAACCGGAAACACGACGCCGATCAGGCTCTTGAACAACAAGCTGATTCCCAGACTCACCGCCATTACCAGCGCCCACCGGCGCGGCCGCGGTTCGGTGTCGTCGATGGTCCGCAGAAACGCCCACAGGGAAAGCGCGATGCTCGCGGTCAGCATCACGTCGGGAATCAGAATGCGGGTGAAAAGAAAAAGGCCGAAGCACGTCGATATGCACAGCCCCGCGAAGAAGCCGGCGCGGGTGCCGAACGCCCAAGTCCCGAACGCGGCGGTAATCCAGGCCAACGCAAGGGCCGCCAGGACCATCGGAACGCGGGCGGCCCAGTCGCTGATTCCGAATATCTTGTAAGACTCCGCGATCAGCCAGTAGATGAGCGGCGCTTTTTCGAGATAGGGGATTCCGTCCAGGCGGGCGGTCACCCAGTCGCCGGACGTCAGCATGTTGCGCGCGATCTGCGCCTGCACCGCGTCCACGTCGTCCATCAGCGAGGGAGGCGAAATCATGCAGCCCGCATAGACGGCGGCGGCGACCAGAAGGACGATCAGGTAGAAGTGAAAACGTTTTCCATCGTCCGCCGCGCCGGGCTGGCCGGCACCCTCGTCTGAATTCGCCATTTTTTCATCCAAAAGAAAAGTATCATCAAGCCCCACAGATGATAGCCCAGATTGGCGCGCCGGTCGAAATGGGCGCGCGCCTGCGCTTCAATTTGCGGAATCTGAAAGAAGTCCCCATGTTCGGCGGAGGCGAATGCAAGGGCTTCTTCGAGCAAGGGCCGGAGCGCGCCCCGGAACCAGTCGTGGGCGGGAATGTCGAAACCGATCTTCTTCCTTGTGAGTACCGCCGGGCAGAGTTTGCCGCGCATCAGGTTTCGCAGAATCACCTTTTGCCGGGAGCCATGGATTTTCAGGCCGGCGGGAAGCGAGTTGGCGAATTCCACGATCCGATGATCGAGAAACGGCGGCCGCACTTCGACCGCATGCGCCATGCTGGCGCGGTCCACCTTGGTCAGGATGTTATCGGGAAGAAAATACTTCTGATCGAACGCGAGCAGGGCCTGCAAATTGTCTCCAGCTCCGGCTAATTCTTCCAGCACCGAATCGAGCGCGGGCGGCAGCACCGGCTGTACGAGCGCTCGCTTCTCCCGGTCGCCGAAGGTTCCGCCCCAATACACGTGCGCCCGCGCGGCCGGCAGCAGGCAGCCTTCCAGGAACCTTTTCAGCTTGTATTCGAATCCGATCTTGTCGTTGGATACCGGCCAGCGCCGCGCGGCGGCGAGAAGCGCCCGAAGCACGGCCGGCGGCAACCGCCGGGCCCTGGCGGCAAGCAGGCTGGCGCGTTGCATCAGATATCCGCCGAACAGCTCGTCGGCGCCTTCTCCACTGAGCGCCACGGTAGCGCCGGCCTTTGTCAGGCGGGAAAGAAACCACACGGGCAGCGCGCCGGAATCCGCGTTCGGTTCATCGCAGTAGTAAGCCAGTTCCTGAATCGCGCCCGGCAGATCCAGTTCCGGGTTCAGGTCGAACTCGGTGTGATCGGTCCCATACCAGTCCGCGATCTGGCGCACGTAAGGCGTCTCGTCGAAACTGCGGCCGCGAAAGGTAATGGAAAACGTCTTCAGGCTCGAACCCAATACTTCCGAGGCGTAATGCACGATGCTGGACGAGTCCAGCCCGCCGCTGAGCCAGACGCCCAACGGCACATCGGCCATCAGATGTTCCCGCACCGACTCGCGCAACAGACGATCCAGCTCGGCTTCGGCCGCTTCAGGCGTCCAGCGCTCGGCTTTTCCCCGCGGCAGGCGCCAATACCGCTCAGTCCGAATCTCGCCTCGCTTCCATTCGAGCCATTGGCCGGGGAGCAATTTCTCGATGCCTTCCACCAGCGTCCACGGCGCGGGCACATAATTGAGCGACAAATAACAATCCAGACCGTCGAGGCTCAACCAGCGCTCGATCTCGGGATGAACCAGGATGGCCTTCAGTTCCGAGCCGAAGTAAAGGTCCTCGCCGCGCCGCGCGATGTAGAGCGGCTTGATTCCCATGCGATCGCGGGCGAGCACAAGGCGCTGGCCGGATTCATTCCAGAGCGCCACCGCGAACATCCCGCGCAGCCGCGCGAAACAATCCGTATCCCATTCCAGAAACGCATTGAGAACCGTTTCGGTGTCGCTGTGCGAGCGGAACCGATATCCGCGCTGTTCCAGTTCCCGGCGCAGTTCCAAATGATTGTAGATTTCGCCGTTAAAGACAATTACGGTTTGGCGTTCCGGAGAAATATCGGCGGATATTATCGGCTGATCTCCGCCCGCGATGTCGATAATCTTCAGGCGCGCCGCGCCCAGCGAGACGGTCTCGGACTCAAAGACCCCCTGCTGGTCGGGGCCGCGATGAACGATAGCGGCAACCGCGCTCTCTATGCGGCCTGGCGCCGCGGCGCGGCGTCCGTGCGTGAAGCCGGCAATGCCGCACAATTCAGCAGTTCCGTCCCATCAGTTCAGTATGCCAGTCCGGAGCCGGCGGAAGATACGGTCGCCACCGCCGCCTCCATACTGGACTGCCGGGCGGTCCGATTGCGCGTGTTCCGCCACTGCACCTGGGGTAGAAACAGCGAAGTATCGATGCGATCCTGGTACCGGATGGCGATGTTCATCAGCGAGTCGAGCAGCGAGTCGGAGAGAAAATGCGGCTGCAGGCCCAGATCGATCAGCCGGGAGTGTTTGGCGTTGTAATAATGTTCTTCCGATTCGACGCGCGGCGCCGGAATATGTTCGATATCGGCGTGAATCCCCAGCTTTAAAGCCGCAGCCTTCACCATTTCCGCCAGTTCGAGGACGGAAAACTGTTCGGTGAACTGGTTGAATACCCGGCACTCTCCCGGCTGGGCCGGATTCAGGCAGGCGAGTTCGACGCAGCGAACCGTATCGCGGATATCGAGAAACCCGCGGGTCTGCCCCCCCCTTCCATAGACAGTCAGAGGATGTCCCGCCGCGGCCTGCACGCAGAATCGGTTCAGCACCGTTCCGAACACGTCATCGTAATCGAAACGGTTGATGAGCGCTTCGTCCAGCACAACCTCATCGGTTACCGTTCCGTACACCACTCCCTGATTCAGATCCGTGGCGCGCAGCCCCCAGATCCTGCAGGCGAACATCATGTTGTGGCTGTCGTGCACCTTGGAGAGGTGATAGAAGGATCCGGGCTGTTTGGGGTAGGGAAGCAGATCCGACCGGCCATTGTGTTTGATCCGGATGTAGCCTTCTTCGATATCGATATTCGGCGTGCCGTACTCGCCCATCGTGCCGAGCTTGACCAGGTGGCAATCGGGCCGGAGTTCCTTGAGCGCAAAGAGCAGGTTCAGCGTTCCCACCACGTTGTTGACCTGTGTGAACACCGCATGTTTGCGGTCGATCATCGAATACGGCGCCGACCGCTGTTCGGCAAAGTGGACCACGGCGTCCGGCTGGAAGTCTTCGATCGCGCCGGCGAGGAATTCGTAGTCGTTCACGTCGCCCACAAACAGCCTGATCGATTTTCCGGTGAGCTCCCGCCAGACACGCAGCCGATCCTGCAGGGGCTGGACCGGCGTCAGGGTTTGCGCGCCTAATTCGAAATCCCACTGGCGTCGTATAAAGTTATCGACGACCGCGACCGAATGCCCTTTTTCAGACAAATAAAGGGCCGTAGCCCACCCGCAGTAACCATCGCCACCCAGAACGCAGATTTTCATTTGATTAGGTAGATCCGTTCCTTGCCTTGAAGGTTTGGGACGTTGACTGTTCCCAGGAGGTTACCCCTTCTTAACATAGCATCTCAGGAATTCGTAAAACCCGCAAGCCCATGAATCTTTTGGCACTTGTAATCTCATGTTATTCTCGCGAACAGTGACGCCGCCCGCCGGAACCTTCCTCGCCGCAGTCCGAAACGGAGCCATCCAGTTGCCGCCGCCGTTGAAGCAGTATTGCGAGGCTGAAGGCTGGAGCCTGTTTCGATTTGTGGTTGCCGGCGAGGACCGCCTGACAATGCAACCGGTTCTACCGGCGGATTCCGCGACCGACTTCCACGCCAGCCTGGGCTCCGACGGCAAGCTCTGGATTCCCGCCGCGCTGCGGCAGACCGTCTCGCTCGGCGAACAGAGTGTGATGCTGCGCGTCGAAAACGGCGCCATCGGCATGTACCTGCGGAAGGTTTTCGAAACCCTCGGCTTCCGGCCGTGAACCGATCTTTTCCAAAATCCAATGTGGGGCCAGGGCTTCCGCGCTGCCGCCGGGCTTCTGCCCGGTGTTTCGAGGCGAAGATCAATGGGCGTTCCAGCGTTTCGGGGGCCGCTTGTCGCCGACCGCGCCGGGCGGAAGCCCGGCGGCAGCGCGGAAGCCCTGGCCCCACAAAAACCGGCTTATACCAGCCAGGCGATCATATCTTTCAGGGCTCGATACGCCTTCAGCTTCGCCGCGTCGCTACCGTCCGCTTCCGCGCGCTCGACGTGCTCCCGCATCTGGCGGAATACGATCGGGTCCATCGCCATCAGGGCCTCCGATCCCGAGGCCGCATACTTCACCAGCACATAACGGATCAGGCACCCGACCGGAATGCCGGTGGCCTGGCTGAGATTCCGCAGAGTGGGCAACGGGTCGGCTACCGTATAGCAGGCCACCTCCGCTTTGAAATTGGCATGGCGGTCGTCGCTCGGCCAAGTATCGCGATATGGTTTGAGGTCCACATTCCATATATACTGTGCGGTAAATGAAAAGGCTGCTCTGTTTGCAGTTGGTCGCCCTGGGAACCTTGTTTGCCCAGCACAGTTTCACCCCGATCGACGTGGAGGATGGCGGGCGGCTCTATCGCGCGAATTGCTCCATTTGCCACGGCGCGCAGGGCGATGGAATCCCCGGCATCGATCTTGGACACAATAAATTCCGCCGTGCGAAATCGGACGACGACATCGCCGCCATTATCAGAACCGGCATTCCCGGCACCGCGATGCCGCCGAACAACTTCACCGATTTCGCGGCTCTCACCATCGTCGCGTACCTGCGCTCGATGGCCGCCGCGACCGCCACCACAACATCCGGCGGCGACCCCGCTCGCGGGAAAGCGATTTATGAAGGTAAAGGAAACTGCGCCAACTGCCATCGCATTCGCGGCGCAGGCGCGCGTATGGGCCCGGACTTGAGCGACATCGGAAATTTGCGGCTGGCGGGCGAATTGGAGCGCTCGGTGGTAGATCCAGACGCGGAGATTCTCCCCCAGAACCGGCATTTCCGCGCGGTCACGAAAGAGGGCGCGACGATTACCGGCACGCTTCTCAATGAAGACAAGTACAGCGTGCAGCTTCTCGATTCCAACGGTCGCCTGGTGTCGCTGCAAAGGGCGAATCTGCGCGAATCGGCATTCGTCCAGAAGTCGCCGATGCCTTCTTATAAGGACAAACTGACTCAGCGGGAGTTGTCGGACCTGGTTAGCTACCTGGGTTCACTGAAAGGTGTCGAAATCCAATGAAATACCTGTTAATGGCTTTGATGACTGCGACTATGTGGGGCCAGGTCAGCTTTGATCGCATACTCAATGCCAATAAGGAGCCGCAGAACTGGCTCACTTACTCCGGCACCACGCTCAGCCAGCGCCACAGTCTGCTGACCCAGGTCACACCGGCCAACGTGAAGAACCTGGAGTTGCAGTGGGTGTTTCAGTCGCAATCGCTGGAAAAATTCGAAGCCACGCCGCTGGTGGTGGATGGCGTGCTCTACACGGTCCAGGCGCCGAACGACGTGGTGGCGATGGATGCCGCAACAGGGCGAATCTTCTGGGTATATCCATACGCCCCTTCACCCGAAGCGCGCACCTGCTGCGGGCGTGTGAATCGCGGTCTGGCGATCCTCGGCGACACGCTGTTCATGGGGACCATCGACGGGCACCTGATGGCGCTGGATTCGAAAAGCGGGCATCCCATCTGGAACGTCACGGTTGCCAATACTGCGGCGGGCTATTCGCTCATGCACGCGCCGCTGGTGGTGAAAGACAAAGTGATCGTGGGGACGGCCGGCGGTGAGTTCGGGATTCGCGGGTTTCTGGCGGCCTACGATGCCCGCACCGGCAAAGAGGCCTGGAAGTTCTACACCATTCCGGGTCCGGGCGAGCCCGGCCATGAAACGTGGGCGGGAGATTCGTGGATGCATGGCGGCGCGTCCGTCTGGGTGACCGGCTCTTACGATCCGCAGTTGAACCTGACGTATTGGGGCGTCGGAAATCCGGGTCCCGACTGGAACAGCGACAGCCGCGAAGGGGCGAACCTCTACAGCGATTCCGTGGTGGCTCTCGACGCCGACACTGGAAAATTGAAATGGTATTTCCAGTTCTCGCCGCACGACGACTTCGACTACGACTCGGTGCAGGTGCCCGTATTGGCCGATATGGAATGGAAGGGCCCGGACGGTAAAGAAAAGCTGCGCCGGGTCATGCTTTGGGCAAATCGTAACGGCTTCTACTACGTTCTCGACCGGACCACGGGAGAGTTCCTGCAGGGCAAGCCTTTCGCGAAGGTGACCTGGACAACAGGCCTCGACGACAGCGGGAAACCGGTCCGGGTTGCCGCGGCGAATCCCACGCGCGAAGGCACTCTTGTATACCCCGGCGTGCAGGGGGCGACCAACTGGTTCTCGCCTTCTTACAGCCCGCATACCGGACTCTTTTATATCGATACCTGGGAGAATTATTCTTCGATATTCAATAAATTGCCGGGCGATTTCGTGGAAGGTCGGCGATATACGGGCGGCGCGCCGAGATCGCCGGTTCCGTCGTTGAGAGGGACGCAGGTGCTGAACCGCACGGAAGAAGAGGGCTATGGAGTGGTGCGCGCCTTCGATCCCAAAACGGGTGTGCGCAAATGGGAGTTCAAAATGGCCGACGTCACCGGCAGCGGCGTCCTGACTACAGCCTCCGATCTGCTGTTTGCCGGGGGGCGTGAAGGATACTTCTGGGCGCTCGATGCGCGCACCGGCGCGGAGCTTTGGAGGGCGAGCGTCGGCGGACCCGTGGATTCCGGGCCCATGACTTACGAAGTTAACGGAAGGCAATACGTGGCCGTATCCGCCGGTAACGTCCTCTTTACGTTCGCGCTTCGCCAAGCCGCTCCCTGACGAATCAATATGTTACCGAGCCGTGACCAAAGGCAGCGGTTTTTGGAACTAATTCAGCGTCGCGGCGCAATTTGTAATTTAAAAGGTTAAGTTCGTTAAATTGCGGCCCCCCATGGAACCATCCCCCGTCGTACGGCATCCGAAGCACTTGGTACACCCACGTGTTTGGATCTTTGCCGCGCTGTTCGTAATCGCCGGTACAGCCATTGCCCAGCAGAGCCGGATTACAAAACCGATCGATAACGCGCAGCGCGTCACTCTGACCGGCCATATTCATCCCAAGGCGACGCCCGCGAACGATCGTGGACGTGTTGCGCCGTCGCTGAAACTCCCCTACGTCACGCTCACCCTGACGCAGTCCGACGCCCAGAAGGCCGACCTCAAGAGTCTGTTGGCAGACCAGCAGAATCCGTCTTCGCCGAACTATCGTCGATGGCTCACTCCCGGACAATATGCGGATCGTTTTGGCGTTTCCGCGGAGGACATAAGCAAGATCACTCAATGGCTGCAGGGGCAGGGGCTTGCCGTCGTGAACGTTGCACAGGGCCGCAATTGGATCGCGGTGAGCGGTTCGGCGGCGCAAGTCGAAGCGGCGTTCGCCACCGAGATCCATCAATATGTTGTGGATGGCGAAACCCATTTCGCCAACGCGACCAACCCTTCCGTACCGGCGGCGATCGGTGGTATGGTGCTGTCGATTCGCGGGTTGAACGATTTCCGCCTGAAACCGCGCATTCAGAAGGCGAAATACACCACCGGGAGCGGGAACCATTACCTCGGTCCGAACGATTTGGCCACAATCTACGACATAGCTCCCGCGTACGCCGCGGGCTATAACGGAACCGGACAGAAGATCGTAGTAGCTGGACAATCGGATGTCCCCGTTTCCGATATTCAACAGTTCCAAAGCTTCTTCAACCTTACGCCGAACCTTCCGCAGATGGTTCTCGTTGGAACGGACCCCGGGATCAGCAGCGGAGATCGCGAGGAGTCGGATCTGGACTTGGAGTGGTCGGGGGCTGTGGCCCCGGGAGCCACGATCATCTTCGTCTATTCGCAGAACGTGTTGGATGCCGTAAACTCCGCGATCGATCAGAATCTCGCGCCGGTGATCAGCGTCAGTTACGGGTCGTGCGAACTCGAGAATCAGCCTTCGGATGCTCAAACCTTCCAATCGCTGGCCACACGAGCAAACTCGCAGGGCATCACATGGTTCAATGCATCCGGTGATAACGGCGCAGCCGACTGCTACACAGGTGACAATACTGTACCTCAACAAGAACAGGAAAGCGCCGCGGTCGACTTTCCTGCGAGTGTCCCGGAGGTAACTGGCGTGGGCGGAACGCAGTTTGTGGACAGCAGCGGAACATACTGGAGTGCGACGAACACGAACGGCGCCTCGGCTCTGTCTTATATCCCGGAAACGTCATGGAACACCAGCGTGGCGGATGGCTCGCCATCGGCCAGCGGAGGCGGCTTGAGCATCTATTTTCCGAAGCCCTCCTGGCAGATTGGACCCGGCGTGCCCGGCAATAACTGGCGAAACGTTCCGGATGTTGCGCTGAATGCCGACCCCGATAACGACGGATATATCGTTTTCACGGATGGCAGCACTAAGCCTCAAGTCTATGGCGGAACCTCATGTCCGACTCCGGTAATGGCGGGAATCGCCGCTCTGTTGAACCAGTATTTAGGGAAAACCGGGTTGGGAAACATCAACCCTCAGCTTTACGCGCTGGCCCAATCGAATCCGGCTGTTTTTCACCCCCTTATCACAGCGGGGAATAACACCGTTACCGTTTCATTGACAGCGACAGCCACGGGCTGCGGCAGGCACCAGACGTGCACATCAAGTTCAGCTGTCGTTCCTGGCTACACCGCGAACGCGGGCGGTGGCTACAACGACGTCACCGGACTCGGCTCCGTGGATGCGTGGAAGCTGTTGACATGCTGGAGCGGGACGTGCAGCGCAGGAACGACTCCGCCGCCGCCGGTCACAACTCCAGCGACCGCCAGCCTGTCGCTTGTCAGTAACCTGACCAACATAGGCCAGCAGGACGTTGCCTTCATGACCGCAACGGCAACCGCCAACGATGGCGTTACTACACCCGAAGGTGTGGTTAAATTCTCAGCGGGCACTATTTCCCTGGGAGCGCTCACGCTGGTAGGCTCGGCGGGAATCTCGACGGCGACTCTCATCGTTAGCGGTGCGGAATTGCCTTTGGGTTCGGCCACGATCACTGCATCCTACGACGGCAGTTCGACGTCAGCCGCCGTGACATCCTCGGTTACGCTGAATGTGCGTACCGCCGGTTCGACTCTTGGAATCCCGGTGATCTCGGGTTTGACGGATGGGGCTTCTTTTCTGCAGAAATACTCTCCGGGGATGATCATGTCGGTCTTCGGCGCCACACTGAGCCCCTCCACGGAGAGCGCGAGCAGCGTCCCTCTTCCCGTTACGATGGCGGGAGTTGCCGCGTCCGTGAATGGCGTTGAGGCGCCATTCTACTATGTCTCGCCGACTCAATTGAATATTCAGGTTCCGTATCAGACTCCGGCGAACTCCGACGTTACACTGACAATCAACAACAACGGACAGATCACCTCGCAAAAGTTCCAGACTGCGCTGGCATCGCCGGGCATCTTTACGGATCAGACCAGCACGATTGTGCCGAATGGCTCGGCGACGCCAGGGCAGATTACGACGCTCTATATGGCCGGCGTCGGGGCTGTCACACCGGCGGTCGCGACCGGCTCCGCGCCGGCATCGAGTACACCAATCGCACTGTTGCCCGCGCCTCAAAATACGACGGTCAAGGTCGGCGGCGTGACAGCGTCCACCACCTTCATCGGCGTTCCGTCCTGGGCGGTCGGAGTCACTCAGATCAACTTCCAGGTTCCGAGCGGAGTCCTGGCCGGACGGCAACCCGTGGTGGTCAGCGTGAATGGCGTAGCGAGCACTGCCGCTTACGTCAACGTGACGAATTAGATCGTCGCCGCGCGCAGGATGTGGCCGCCCTTTTCGGGAACGGAAACAAGGCGATTGGGAAAATAGCGCGCGGCGATCTCCCGGGGCCCCAGGTCTTCGACAGTCGAGAATCCGAGGCCCGTCAGTTTGGCGCGCAGTCTATCCGGCTCGAAGTCGTTGGACCTTTTTTCAAACAACCAGGGTTCGCCCAACGCGGCAACGCGTGCGGCGCGCCTTTCATGCAGGGCGCGCATTTCCGGCGGCAACGAATCCGCGGGATCGCTGTAATCGAACACCACGTGCGCGCCATTGGGCAGGCTCGCGATGAAGCCGAGAGTCGACCACACCGCTTCCTCCGTCAGGTAAGGCACGACTCCAAGCCACGTGAAGAAGGTCTGCTGTGCCGGATCGAAGCCGGCGTCGTCCAGGCCCGCGGCCAGGGTTTCGCGTTCGAAATCGATCGGGGCAAACGTTAAACAGGGCGGCAAAAGCAAAGCGGCTTCGGCAAGGCGCTGGCGTTTCCATGCCTGCGTAGCCGGATGATCCACTTCGAAGACGCGTACCCGTTCGCGCATTGCGCCGCGCCAGGCATAGGTATCGAGGCCGGCTCCCAGTACCACGAGCTGACGCACACCGCGCTCGACGGCGGCGGCCAGGGCGTCCTCCGCGAAGCGCGTCCGCACCGCGATGAAAATTCGCATCATACGTCGGGAGGGGTTCTCCTCGGCCTCCTGGGCGATGGCATCGGCGTCTTCGCCCAGGATACGCAGAGCGAGCGGATCGGCGAAGATGCGGCCGTGTTCCAGGACCTGATGAACGGCGCGGTGCCGGGCCGCGGCCAGGGCCGTCCGGCTGGGCTCTCCGGGTTGCATACGATCAGGCGCTCAGGTACTTGTGAAGCGGCTCCCAATACATTTTCGGCCAACCCGCATTCAAGCCTTCCCATTTGTCTTCCGTGAAGCCCGCGTGATCGAGAACGATCCGGGTTCCGGCGTCGCGTGCAACCAACTCAAACCGCACAATGGAATATACGCCCGCGGCCCATGAAGCGGGGCGCCATGCCTGGACGATCCGTTGATTTGTTATCAGTTCGATGTTGCGGCCCTCGATGCGCCCGCCGAATAACCGGAATGCTCCTCCGGGCTGGGGCTGGATCTCCGCCGTATCCTTTGTGAAGGCGCTGAATTGTTTGGCGTCGAGCAGGACTTCATAGATGCGCGCAGGGGTCGCTTTGAAGTCGATTGACTGTTGAATGCTGGTTCCGCCTTTAGGGGTTCCGGTGCTGGGTTTGCTGTTTTGGGCGTAAGCCGGGGCGGCTCCGAAAGCGCCGAGAACCACACCGATCCGGCGCCGCGTTACTTTTCCGTCCATTGGCTGCATTGGACCACAGCGGCAAAACAGGGTCAAGATAATAGTTCCAGGCTCATGTCGAACCCGCCGGTTCATGTCGCGTCCTCCGCCCAGCTGAATCTTTGGAAAAAGCGGCTTGGCAGCGTGCCGGAGTGGGTTTGGGATCGGACGGAGATCGAGACCCTTATCCTTGCGGACAACGGGCTGTCGGAGGTGTCCGGGCAGATTGGCCGTCTCAAGAATCTGCGCACGCTCGATCTCGGACACAATGAGTTGAAGAGGGTACCCGATGCCCTGGGAGATCTCGACGGTCTCACCGGCTTTCTCTATCTTCATGACAACCGGTTGGCCTCACTGCCACCTTCACTCAGCCGGTTGACGAAGCTGCGCTACCTCAACATCAGCGAAAATGTCTTCGCGGCGCTGCCGGAATCGGTTTGCGGCCTTTCCAGCCTGATCGAACTTCGGGTGACCGACAATCATTTGACCTCGCTACCCGATTCGATCGGCCGTTTATCGCGCTTGCGGGAGCTGCACCTCAGGAACAATAAGCTGACGTCACTGCCGGACTCGGTGGGCGCACTCCAGGAGTTGCGGCAGATCGATCTTCGCGGCAATCCGTTGACCCACCTGCCGGCGGGCATTGCCGCGCTGCCTCGATTGGACAAGCTCGACTTGCGATGGGTGGATACGCTGGCGTTACCTTCGTGGATCGGCGATCTGGAGGCACGAGGTTGCGCGGTGTACCGCTGACCGCTTCCTACGCGGCCGCGTGCTTCTCAATTGGCACGGCGCCTTCGTTGTCGATCACCGATCCAAGCCGGTTCGGTCCATCGCCGAAGCGGTTGCGGATCAGCCGGTTCATCGGCTCGGAGTAGAAGCGGGCGACAACCTCTCCGAGCGCGCCGGCGATCGGAATGACGGCGATGAACAAGAAAGGTGCGGCGCCCAACGGTTTGCCTTTGCTTACGAAAAAGTCGAACAGGGCGAAGACGACGAACATGTGGGTCAGGTAAACCTCATAGCTTCGTTGACCCAGCATCAGCAGAGGACTGAGAATGGACGGGCCCTTCCATTGTGTTTGCGCGGCGACGATGATAATCATGCAGGTTCCGAGGGCGAGGATTGTCATGCCCAGCCCGCTGCGGTCAAGCCCCCGAGTGTAAGCCTCGCGCGAAAAACCCAGGATGAAGATCAGGATCGCCGCGCCGCTGCCCGCCAGCATCCCGATCACGGTGCGCGAAAAGCGGGTTCCCGAGAGCAGAATCGCCGTGAGGCAGCCGAAGGCGATCGCATCCATGCCTCCCAGGTAAGAGTACTCCTGCCATACGCCGTTTTCATGCGCGAACACGGTGCGGGCGAACGGTCCCAGCGCCACGAAGGCGAGAAGAATCGCCATCAGCAGCTTGCCGCGGCCGAAAACCCGGCAGACCAGCGGGAAGAATAAATAGAACATCTCCTCGACCGAAAGCGACCAGAGAATGTCCCAGTTGGCCGGAAGATATCCGCGCCGGGCTTCCAGAAGATTCACATGAAAGGTGAGCGCGGCGGCCAGCGCGCGGGCCAGTCCTCCGGTTTTCGCCGGGACCACGAAGTCTTTGACATGCGCGAAATCGAGGCCGGACAGGACTGCCAGCAGGAGAGCCAGCAGCGGCGCGATGCGGGCGAAGCGCAACAGGTAGAAATCGCGCGGGGCGATGGTCGCGAGGGCGCCCCAGCGGCGAAGCGTGGTTGACGTGATGAGAAACCCGGAGACGGCGAAAAATATCTGTACGCCAAACTGGCCATTCCAAACGACCGCGGACACCAGCTGGGCGGGCAGTCCTCGCGTGTAGGGCACCTTCGCGCCGAGCAGACGCATATTGACGTGGTTCATCAACACAAAGAAAATCGCCAGGCCGCGGAGCAGATCTACGCCGTCCAGACGCTTCCAGCTGCGCACGGGATTCGCGGATTCCATCGGGATCAATTTTTCATTTTGCACCGTGCAACCTCGGAAATACTTTCCACGTCTACTTTTCGATTAATCCCGTGTTAAATAGAAGAGCACTGGCGTTCCGGTTCGCGATTGCCTGGGTCGCCTTGGGAATCGCCCCGGGAGTCGCGCCGGGCGGCCCGGTTGACGACGAGCCGGTCTTCGATATCGCCCCGGGGATTACTCCGCCCCGCGTGACCCATCAGGTCACGCCGGTAAACAAGCCGGACGACGACCGCGGATTTCGCATCTCCGGAACCGTGCTCGTCGGATTAGTAGTGAGTTCGCAGGGCGAGCCGAAGGATGTCCACGTGGTCAAATCTCTGGACAAGGATATCGACCAGAGCGCCATCGATGCCGTTAAACAATGGCATTTCGATCCGGCGAAAAAAGGCGACAGGCCGGTCGCGGTCAGGGTCACCGTCGAGATCCGTTTTCACAGCATGTGAGTCCGCGCCAGCGCCGCGCGCGCTTCACCGACCAGAAAAAGCGAACCGGTTACGAAGGTCGTCATTGGTTTGTCGCGGGCCATCCGAAGCGCATCGATAACACTTGCGGCGACGCGCACGTTCGGGTGGTCGGAAGCCTGGGCTATGGATTCGGGGTTGAGCGCGCGCGGCTGATCGGGGGCAGTCAGGATCACCTCGGCCGCCGGCGGAAAGAGCGTGCCGATCACCTCATCCACCGCCTTATCGCGCATGGCGCCGTAAATAATGCGCACGGGCTCGGAGCGGAAGAAGCGCTGGATGTATGCGGCCAGCGCGCGGGCGCCGGCGGGATTATGCGCGCCATCGAGAATGATGTCCGGGTTTGTCGCAACGCGCTCCAGCCGCCCGGGCCACTGCGCGCGTTCGATTCCCCGCTCGATGGCCGCCGCGGAGACACCGAACACGTTGAGGGCCGCGACCGCGGTCCGCGCGTTTTCCACCTGATGCTCACCCGGTAACGGACAAATAATCGGGATCTCTTCATCCGCCGCCAGCGTAAAGCGGCTGCCGAATTTTTCGATATGGAGATCCTCCACGCGCCACGCGGTAGACAACGTCACCGGGATATCCAGTTCCAGGGCGCGGCGTTCGAGAATGCCGTAAGCTTCCGGGCGCTGCTCGGCGAACACCGCCGGACGCCCCGGCTTGAGGATGCCCGCTTTCTCCGTCGCGATGGATTCGATACTCGAGCCGAGGAACGCCTCATGATCGAAGTCGATCGGCGTGATGACGGCGATCTCGGGATCCACCAGATTGGTCGCGTCGAGCCGTCCGCCCAGTCCGGTTTCGAGCACGACGACTTCAACCGAAGCCCTGGGGAATGCGAAGAACGCCATCGCGGTCACGGTTTCGAAGAAGCTGGGATGCGCGTCGATCTCTTCTTGAGCGAGAAGCCGCTCGGCGGCCGCGTGAACGGCTTCGAAGGCATCGCACCACGCTTGTTCGGAGATGAGATCGCCATCGATCTGAATCCTTTCGCGGGGATTAAGAAGATGCGGCGACGTGTAAAGACCGGTCCGGAGGCCGGATACGCGGAGCGCCGAAGCCATCATGGCGCAGGTGGAACCCTTGCCGTTGGTGCCTGCAACATGGATGAATCTGCCCTTCCGATGGGGGCTGCCGAGAGCGGCAAGAAGGGTCTCAATCCTCGCCAGATCCCATTTGACCGTCTTCAGTTCGGGACCGAGAGAATAGAGAAATCGGACCGTGTCGGCGAAGTTCATGCAGCTTCGCGGGAAGCCGGGTTAACGACCGGACCGGCAAAAAAATCCAATGCCTTCGCGATGTACGCCTTCATCTCCGCGCGCGGCACCACGGCGTCCAGCATGCCGTGCTTCAGCAGAAACTCGCTGCGCTGGAAGCCCTCGGGCAGCTTCTGGCGAATGCTCTGCTCGATGACGCGCGGGCCGGCGAATCCGATGAGCGCGCCGGGTTCGCCGATGTTCAAATCCCCGAGCATGGCGAAACTGGCCGTGACGCCACCGGTGGTGGGGTCGGTAAGCACGCTGATGTATGGCAGATGCGCCTCATCCAGCCGCATCAGCGCGGAGGAAACTTTGGCCATCTGCATCAGGCTGACCGCGCCTTCCTGCATGCGGGCTCCGCCCGATGCGGAGACTATGATGAGCGGCGTGTGGAACTCGATACTGCGTTCGACGGCGCGCGTGATCTTTTCACCCATCACGGCGCCCATACTGCCGCCGATGAACTTCGGCTCCATGGCGCAAATATGAACCAGACGCCCTTCCAGCTTCCCCATGCCGGAAATTAACGCGTCCTTGAGGGATGTGGTCTCCTGTGTCGCTTTGAGACGCTCGCGGTAGGGCTTCGAATCGACGAAGCCGAGGGGGTCGGAGGATTCGAGCAGCTCATCCAGCTCCTCGTATACGCCGCCATCGAAAAGCATCCCGAGCCGCGCGCGCGCGCCCATGCGGAAATGATAACCGCATTTGCCGCAGGTGTTGAGCGTGGCTTCCAGATCTTTCTTCCAGATGATTTCGCGGCAGCCCTCGCACTTCAGCCACAGGCCCTCGGTGCGGACCGTATGCGTAGACGCTTCGCCCTGCGGATCCTTTGCTCCGTTCGATTCTCGTTTGAACCAGGACATGATTAATATCGTTTAATCTTATGCTACAAACTAGCGCGGGTAGGGATGCCTGCGCAATATAGTGAATGCCCGGTAGATCTGTTCGGCGAGCACGGCGCGGGCCAGTTCGTGCGGCATCGTCATCGGGGAAAGTGAAACCAGCAGGTCGGCCCGTTCGCGCCACGCCGGCGGCAAACCATCGTGCCCGCCGACGACAAAGACCAAGTCGTGACCGAGCATTTCCGCTTTGGCGAATAGACCGGCGAAGGCGGCGGAATCGAGCGGCCGGCCCGCCGGATCGAGCAGGATACTGGTTGCGCCGGGATGTTTCGACCAAAAGTCGGTGCGATCGGGCTTTATTTCAAGCATTTGCGCCGTGGCATACCGGCCCGCCCGCTTGATGTAGTCCGCGGCCAGGGCATTGGCGTGAGGATCTTTGGCTTTCCCAACGTAATAAAGAAGAACCTTCACTCAGCCGGCACGGGAACGTTTTTCGCGTCGCGCCAAAGGCGTTCGAGCGAGTAGTATTCACGCGCTTTAGCGGAGAAGACGTGTACCAGGAAGTCGCCGTAATCGCTCAGCACCCATTCGCCCTGTTCGTAGCCTTCGACGCTCGACGGCAGTTCGCCGCGCCGCTTCAGCTGCTGGCCGATTTCGTCGGTGATGGCTTGATTCTGGCGCGTGTTCGCGCCCGTGCAGATCACAAAATAATCGGTGAAACTGGTGACGCCCGTGAGATCCAGGATTTTGATGTCGGTTGCCTGTTTTTCCTGCGCGGCCCTGACTGCGATGCGCCACCCGGCTTCGGTTTGATGTTGTTTCCCAGTGTGGTTGATGACGTTGGTTTCGGTCTGCGGCAGAAGCTCGCCCCCAACCGCTATCGTACTATAGAAGCATACGTGTTCCAGCGATTTGCCGCGCTCGCGGCCCTCTCGATTTCGGTCGTTTTGACGCCGGCCGGTCTGGCCCAGGTCGGCACCACTGCGCCCGCGGCGCCGGAACAATCCGCGGTTGAACCGGCATCCAACCTGCTGCGGGCCGACGACAACGACTCGACGGTGATCCGCGCGCGACAGGTTCTCGACCAGGTGACGCGCCTCGTCGCGAGCGGAGCATTGCCGGCGATTCGGCTCAGGAAAGCCCAGGACGACGTGCAGGATGCGCTGGACGGGTCGATACTGAAAAAAAGCCTGTACAGCGGCGATCTGCTGCCGGAACAAGCCGAGCAGATGATCTTCGTGGCGGAGCGCATGGTTTTCCGCCGGCAGCGCGCCCTGCTCGATATGCAGGAACTGGTGGGCGCCGGGATCATTTCGCGGGCTGAGGCGGATTCATACGGCGTGAATCTGGATCGGGCGCAGCAGGAACTGGAATGGGCGCAGACGCGGGCCAAACTGGTGGAGCAGGTGGCGGAATCCGTCCGGCTGCAAAAGGCCATCGCCAGCATGGAAACCCAAGCCGAATCGCACCCGGAATGGGCGGGCAAGGTCTATACGAAGTATGACGGAAGCGGGATCTTTACACCCACCGATCTGAAGGTCCTCGAAATCGCTTACGTCAACCGATTCGCCAAGCCGCTGCCGATCAGCGCGGACGGCGAAACGGCGCTGCATCGTTCGCTTGGCTTCGACCATCGGGGCCGGGTAGATGTGGCGGTGACTCCCGATCAGCCCGAAGGACTGTGGCTGATGCGGTATCTGGAATCCAGGCGCATTCCTTACTTTGCGTTTCGCGCGGCGGTGCCGCATCAGGCGACGGGCGCGCATATCCACGTTGGGCCCGGGAGCACGAAGCTCACGCTCTCGGATTAACTGCCAAAGCTGCAGGCACCGGCAAAAGAGTATCATGTCACCGCAGGAAGCCGTCGAACCCATAGTTGTCGCTAACCAGGGAGCCAACTCCGGCATTTTCGCCGCCATCCGCGAAGCTTTGAGCGGTTCCCGGCGCGATCTGACGGAAGGCAACCTGCGCCGCGCCATCATCCTGCTCGCGATTCCGATGATCCTCGAGATGCTGATGGAATCGCTGTTCGGCGTGGTCGATATGTTCTTTGTCGCCCGGCTGGGTGTGGATTCGCTGGCGACAGTAGCGCTTACGGAATCGTGCCTCGTACTGGTATTCGGCATCGCCATGGGGCTGAGCATGGCGACCACGGCGTTCGTCGCGCGGCGCATCGGCGAGAAAGATCCGGCGGGCGCGGCGGTGGCGGCTGTACAGGCCATCGCGGTTGGATTACTGCTGTCGCTGCTGGTCAGTGCGGCCGGAATATTCCTCGCGCCCAACCTGCTCGCCATCATGGGAGCCTCTCCATCGGTGATCCGGATCGGCGCCACCTATACGCGGATTCTGCTGGGTGGATCGGCCACCATCTTTCTGCTGTTCCTCATCAACGCGATTTTCCGGGGAGCGGGCGATGCCGCGCTGGCGATGCGCGCGCTGTGGCTGGCGAACCTGATCAACATCGTGCTCGACCCGTGTCTGATCAATGGTTGGGGACCGTTCCCCAAGCTGAATGTGATGGGGGCTTCAGTCGCCACCACCACCGGACGCGGCCTTGGAGTGGCGTTCCAACTTTGGCTGCTGTTTGGCGGCAGGAGCCGCATCCGGATTTATGCGCACCAGATTCGCATCAACGGCGGCGTCCTGTGGCGGCTGATGCGGGTGTCCTTTACCGGCATCCTGCAATTTCTGATTGCCACCGCGAGTTGGACCGGGCTGGTTCGCCTCTGCGCCACCTTCGGCAGCGTGCCGGTGGCCGGATACACGGTGGCGATCAAGATTTTCATGTTTGTGATTCTGCCGTCGTGGGGGCTGTCGAATTCGGCCGCCACGCTGGTTGGGCAGAACCTGGGCGCGAAGAAGCCGGATCGCGCGGAAAAGGCCGTGTATCAGACGGCGCGATACGCCACTTACTACATGGGATCGATTGCGGTGGTGTTCCTTTTATTCGCGCGCCAGCTCGCCGCATTTTTCACTTCCGACCCTGCCGTGCAGAGCGTCGCCGCGGATTGCCTGCGCTTCATCAGCGTCGGAAATATCTGTTACGCGTGGGGGATGGTGCTGGTGCAGGCCTTCAATGGCGCGGGAGACACGCGAACGCCCTCGATGATCAACTTTTTCTGCTATTGGTGCTTCCAGATTCCACTGGCCTGGGTACTGGCGGTTACGCTGCACTGGGGGCCGCGCGGAGTGTTCGCGGCGATCCCGTCGGCGGAGACGGCGATGACGATCGCGTCGCTGATCCTTTTCAGGCGCGGGGCGTGGAAGCGGAAGACGATTTAAACATAGGGCCATAGATACTTGGTGGTCTGCGGGCTTCGTGCAGGTATTAATCGCGTCGTGTTCACAACCTGGGGCTTGAGGAGACCATATGCCCGCGGTGGTAGCCTTGTGGCGTTATGGGTGTTTGGGGAACGGCACTTTTCTCCGACGATACCGCATGTGGCGTACGCGACTCCTGCGTCGACCTTGTCGGCGATGGTCTGACCGGCCCTGAAGCGACAAAGGCGCTTCTGCGTGGGTGCTACTCTGCTCTCAACGATCCTGACGAGTCCCCCGTATTCTGGTTGGCACTGGCCGTCACCCAGTGGAGATGTGGGCGGCAGGAATCTCACGTCTTGCAGCAGGCATTGAACGTGATCGATAGCGGATCAGACCTGGGCTGGCGGGCGCTAGCGGAGTAAGTGGTTGCGTTCGATATACTCGGTCAGAAGTGCCGCCGCGGATTTCTCACCCGCAGCGTTCCAATGGTTGTCCCCGCGGAAGTACATCTTGTACGCACGACGTGCGCGGAACGGCTCAAACAGGATGAAATATAAAATCTGTTGTGCGCGCGCGATCCGTTCGAGGATATCGGTGAGCCCGGAGCGGCGATATTCCGGGAATTCAGCCGGATCTACAAATATGTTCCGTTGGTCCTCAACATCAGTAGCGCCCGGGATAATTCAGGAAAATCAAGGATATGGATCGGCTCGATGCAATGCCCTGAATTCGCTCCATAACCCGTTCCATCAGAGCGATCTTGTATCGAGCCGATTCGGAGTTCGGCGTGAGACTGACGTCCGCATCGTAGGTGTCGTTGAGCAGGTTATGGACCATGTCGTCATGTTCGAGGATGTCGTTTTGATACTCCTGCCGCCTGATCGAAAGCCAGTAATGCAGTCTTTTGTTACTATTCACGCCGGCAGAGCGCGGGATCGATCGGCCGACATGTAAGAAGGCCTTGAGTTCCTGAGCCGGTTGGGAGGACCTAAGGCGCGTGAGACCAGCCAGGCCAGTTTTGGCCAGTCGCACGACTCTGAATTTCTTCACCTCCTCCTCGGCCTTTTCAAAGTCGTCGTTGAGCGACGCGTCGAGCTTGGGATGGCCGGGTATGAGTTGTCCGCGCTGATCCAGTCTGTACAACTTGTTTCGGATCAGGTCGCCATAGTCGTTGCCGCTGTATAAAGCCACGATGATAAGGTTCGGCCTGACCTTATCAATTTCGTCTTCCATGACCAAGCTCTCCTGATCCGGCCCATAACCCGTCACTCCCGCATTGATTGCCTGTACTGGTCGAGACGCGCTTGTCTGCAGCATCTTTCCTAACTGGCGCACGAAGGTTTGGTCCAGCGGCGTTCCTAAAGCGGCAATGAAGGAATCCCCATAAACCATGACCCGGTATCCACCGCTTTCAGACGACAGATCACCGCGCCTGCCCTGGCTGTTGATAGTAACCAATACTTTCTTCGCACCGCTGCCGGGCACGGGCCATTGAATGGTGCGGCGGTTCGGAGTCAACTTGTAAAGGTAGCGCGCATCGCGCTGCAGGAGCACTCCCGCCGGGAGCCAGTGTCGAAGAATGAATTCAGTGGCCAGGCAACAGCAGAAGATAACCGAGGCGGCCAGTGCTAAACCAGACCAAAAACCGCCGGAAGCCGGCGTGGCCCGATTGACCGTTGCCGAATCAGCCATGCTTGACAATCGAGGATCGATATTTTCATTATAGGCGCGTCCGGACTTTCACAATGTACTCCGATCCGCAGCAGCTCCCCGCTTGCTGATGAGCACAACACGTTCACCCCTTCGATCCTGGTTGTCTCATGGCAGAAGCCTCATGTTCGGAACGGTAACATCGCAACCGAATGCCCCTCATAGTCGGCGTCCTCAATCCGGCGGATCGCCGATGCCGTCGTGCCGCCGCGCGATCTCCTCGTTCGCCCGCGCCTCCTCAAGAGATTCCAGCCTCGCGGTGTTGCCTTCTTAGAATCTGCGGTGCAGGATTACGACCGCGTCCGTCGTACCGTTCTTATTTGCGGGCATTTCAGGCATAGCAGCCCGTGGTAAAAGTCCGATTTTGCTTCCGAACATGTGACCTCTGAAATGTTTCAGACGTCATGAATAGTATGGCGATGGGCAAGCGCAAGCCGAAGCAAGACGCGCTGTTTTTCAGC
>Ga0181521_10000521_pt1 | contig 46978 bp, 44 predicted proteins | sample PEATcosm2014_Bin_32_FD_119764 | JGI IMG/M metagenome (GOLD analysis project Ga0181521, IMG submission 119764) | Peatland microbial communities from MTU Mesocosm Facility, Houghton, MI, USA - PEATcosm2014_Bin02_60_metaG | ecosystem: Environmental > Terrestrial > Soil > Wetlands > Peat | place... | reverse complement strand
GCCCGCGGCGTCTCGGTATTCCAGAGTGACATCGACGCCGGCCTGGCCGACTACCCGGACAAGGCGTTCGACTACGTGATTCTCAGCCAGACTCTCCAGGAGACGCGCCGTCCCCTTCAGGTAGTGCGCGAGATGCTGCGCGTGGGACGGCGCGGAATCGTGGCATTTCCGAATTTCGGCCATTGGCGTGTGCGCTACTCGATGGTGACGAGCGGCGGCGCGCCGCGGACGCCGCTCTTTCCCCACGAGTGGTACGATTCGCCGAACATTCACTTCCTGACGGTGCACGATTTCGAAAATCTGACCGCCAAGGAAGGAATTCGCGTGGAGCGGCGCTACTTTCTGGCGGGTAATAAGAGAGTACGGACCCTGCCGAATTTGATGGCGGAAGTCGCGGTGTATCTGGTGTCGCGGGAGTAAGAAGCCTGGCTAACGCTTCACCTGACCCAGGTACTTGTCCAGCCAATCGAGACACTCATGCTTCCCCTCCGTCCCCAACTCCGCGTGCCCTGCGTCGACGATCACCAGCTTCTTGTCCTTGGCCGGCGTACCAAGAAACTCGAAAAGGGCGCGCTGGGAGGTCTCGACCGGGAAGGTAGCGTCGTAGCGCCCGTTGACCATGAGCACCGGGATGTGGACGTGCGGCGCGAAATTGAACGGATCACCCTCGGGGAGATAGGGGATGGTCAGTTGGAAGCCGGCCGCCAGTAGGATGGCGACCTTAATCCTTTGGTCCACGGCAGGCAGGTGCGCGCCTTCAGGTCCTCCGGCGCTATAGCCGACATAGGCGAGCTTTGTGCGGTCTATATCGCCCCGCGTTTCCAGGTAGTCCAGAGTCCTTCCCAGATCCTTCGACCAGGCGATCTCATGATCCCGCCGGAACGCGGGCGGATTCCCCCTGCCGGCGACGAAACCGTCGCGACGCTCCCACATGCCCTTGTAAACCGGCACAACGAATGCGCGACCGCTCTTCAACAGAAACCCGTAGGGGTCCAGGACGTTCTCCGGATCGAGCCGATCCTGGCTAAAGGCGCCGCCGCCGGGGAAATACACCAGCGTCTGAAACGGAGGAGATACGTTCTTGGGAAGAAAAACATAAGCCGTCACACGCTCGTGGTTATAGGCGGCATCAAAAATCGCTTTTTCCTGCGAGAAACCACCGCTGGATGAGAGCGGTTCGACCTGTGCGTTCAGATTCGTTTTATCGTAAGTGTAGAGCGCCGCATACGCCTTGAAGGTTTCATCCGATACTGGCTTCTCCTTAAAGTAGTCGCGCGTGGGAACGGATATGACGGCTTTGGCAGCCGCGGCTGGAGGACCGTCGTACCGCGCGCAGCGGAAACCGAAGTTTGCCCGGCGCGCCCAGGGGGAATACGCATCCGCGTGATTGAACATGTAGTCCGGTTCGCCAAAGCCGCCTCCCAAAATCAAGCGGTTGCCGTTCGCGGCCTCATTCCAGCACCACTCTTTCACATTCCCGGCCATATCCGTAGTGCCGAACCCGCTCAGGCGGCCGACTCTACCTACCGGTTCAGGCCCGCCGTCCCGGAAGTTGCTGGCGGCGGCAATCACTGGGGCCAACATCCAGGACTCAGACGCAAGCATCCAGTGATAGGCAGTCGGCAGGCTCTTGCCCACGAATTCGGCGTAGGCCGCCGCTTCGAACCAGCTCAGTCCGGCGACCGGATAATTCTCCTGCCCTTTAGGGAAATCGCCCGCGTCCCAGGTGGCCGGTCCGGAGCGTCCCGTGGCGTCGTGAAACATGGCAACCGCCTCTTGCCAGCTAATCGTGCGGCCATCTTTGAGGAAGGGCTGTTTCCAGAAGTCCGTCTTGCGGTAGCCACCCGCATCAACAAATTTCTTGTACTCTGCATTGGTGACCTCGTGACGATCGATCAGGAAAGAATCGACCCCGACGGGCGGAGCAGATTGGAGTGGATACCCCACCAGGGTCCATCCGCCGGGCACAAAAACCATCTCAGGCGGAACACTCCCATCGGGCCGCAGCTTCCACTTCACCACGAATGGGCCGATTGCCCCCAGCGGAAGAGGGCCCGAAGGCGAACGAATGTACGTAATTGGGGCAAAGCCGGCTTTGGTGATGCTCCAAACGTAAGTTTCGCGGGGCAGGCGCAGTTTCTGGATTGGTGTCTTCCCTATCGGTTCCCAAGGGTGCGGGTCGCCCGGATAGGGCCGCATGGAGACTTCCGCGCCCGAAGGTTCGGTCTCGATGGTTACTTCGCCGGTGGCCTTCTTCCAAAGCGTCTCGATGGTCGGGTCTTTAGGCAGGACCGCCAGTGCACGCCGCGCTAGCGCCGCCGCCTCGCCGAACTTTGCTGCATCTTCGAGCCGCGAGATCTCGGGCACCGCCGTCTCCAACGCCCAGCGTTGGCGATACGATTGGCGGCCGAACCACCCCACCAACGCAATCGTCAAAACGGCCGCGGCGCCCACGGCGATCCACGCTTTGCAGGACAATATCGCGGGAACCGGCGGAGCCATCGCCGCCTGCAGTGCGCTTAGTTCCCGATAAACTTCGCCGGCGTTCGGATAACGGTCTGCCGGGGCCTTTTCAAGGAGCTTGCCGATAATCGCTTTCAGCTTCGCGGGCACTGGCAACTCGCCAAGTCCGCGCGGCGCGTCGTGGAGAATTGCATCGCACACCGCCATTACCGAAGTTCCGGTGAACGGGCGTTCTCCCGTCAGCATCTCATACAGCACCACGCCGAAGGAAAAAAGATCGCTGCGGCGGTCGGTCGCGAGCCCGCGCGCCTGCTCGGGAGACATGTACCCGATGGTTCCGGAAATCCTGCTCACGGCACTCAGGGTGGCGGTCTCCGCTTCGGGCTGCAACGCACGCTGCGCCAGACCGAAATCGAGCAATTTCACCCGATCTTCGCCGGTCAACATGATGTTGGCGGGCTTCAAGTCGCGATGTACCACCCCGGCGGCATGCGCGGCGGACAATGCCGCGGCGATTTCGATCGCATACTCGAGAGCTCGCGCGAGTGGCAGACCCTTCTCTGGAATATCCTGAGCGAGAGACTGGCCTTTCACATATTCCATGGCGATGTAATCCACGCCGGAATCGCAGCCGATTTCGTACACCGTAACGATCCCCGCGTGGTTTAATCCCGATGCTGCTCGCGCCTCCTGGAGCAGACGGTGTTTGTGATCGGGGTCTGACATATACCCGGGTGGAAGCACTTTCAGAGCGGCGTCGCGATGCAACCGTGTATCCCAGGCCCGGTATACGGCGCCCATACCGCCTTCGCCGAGCTTGGCGTCAATGCGGTATTGTGCGATCATCTCGCCAGACGCGAGGTCCGCGAGGGCTACCAGCAACTCCGTTCCCGGGCTCAGCAGGCTGGGCGAGCTTTGCGCCGCCAGCAGTTTCTCGACTTCCTGCCGCAGGACGGCGTCTGCCGCACAACAATGCTCCAGAAATGCCGCGCGCGAGGATGCAGGCTGCTCCAGCGCCGCATGGAAAACCTCCCGAATGCGGGCCCACCGTTCCGGCGTCACACGGTTCTCCTTTCCGCGAGTTGCGAGCGCAGCCACCCTTTGGCCATGGCCCAGTCGCTTTTGACCGTGCGTGCGGAAATGCCCATCACCTCGGCGGTCTCTTCGACTGACAGGCCGCCGAAGTACCGCAGTTCCACGATGCGCGCCTGGCGAGAATCCAGTTCGTGCAGTTGCGATAGCACCTCGTCGACTGCCAGGATTTCTTCGGTCCTATCAGGGCCCCGGTGACGCGCAATCTCTTCGTCGAGTGTGATCGCGCTCCCCCGCTTCGCGGCGGCGCGGCGGCGCGCGTGGTCGACCAGCAGGCGGCGCATGAGCTGGGCCGCAACCGCAAAAAACTGCGCGCGGTTCTGCCAATCGACGCGCCCCTGACGCAGAAACCGGAGGAACGTCTCGTTCACCAGCGCCGTTGGCTGAAGGGTATGGCCGGTACGCTCCGCGCGCATATGGTTCGATGCGATGCGATGCAGTTCGCGGTACACCAGCGGCACAAGGCAATTGAGGGCCTCTTTCCGGCCCATGCCGACTTCCGCCAGCAACACGGTGATGTCTCCAGGAGTACCGGTCACTGCGACAAACCTTTGCTTCTCCAGTGAATGGCTTCCTAATTATATCCACTATTTCGTTGCCCCGATTTTCACGGTTCTACGCGTTTCAGATCGGAGGTTCATGCGAGGTCGCAGGAGGTCCGGTAAGTTGTAGATCTTTTCAACAGAACCTCGACGTCCGGCAGCATGCCGAGAGTGACCCTCAGAATTAGAGACCATTTCAGGAGAGAAAGAATGTCGAACCAAAAGAGCTTGATCGTCACCGCGGCCGTGCTGGCCGCCATCTTCTTCGGTCCACAAGCGGCAGAGGCCCAAAGCTCGTGCCCCTACACCAATGCGAGCCTGCAAGGCACCTTCGCGGTTATCGGCACGTACGGTGCGAATGTCGCGATTGCATTCGGCATCAGGCACTACGACGGACAAGGCAATCTGACGGGGACCTACCTCGTCAACGAACCCACCGCGGGGTCCACCACGGGAGCAAGGACCATCGCAACCGGGACCCAGGCGGGTACTTACACGGTAAACTGCGATGGAACCGGGAAAATCACCCGTGTGCTCACGCAGTCGAACGGAACGACCACTAACCAAGTAGATGACTTTATTATTACGGCAGCGTTTCCTACCTTTAGCGGCGTGATGGTGGCCACCACGTTTGTGGACGCGGTAGAAACACCGAGCGTGATCGTTCCCGGCGGTATCTTTCTGACGCGCACGCAAACGCGGCTGCCGAACTAGCCGTGTCCGCGACCGATCGGGAGGCGCCGCTGGACACAGCCCGAGGTGCTGAACGACGCTGATTGTGCGCACATCCGGCCGGGCGATTAGGCCCGGCCGGGACCGGACTTCATCCGCCATAGCGCGCTCGACGGTCGAGCGTTCCCGAATTTCGGCCATTGGCGCGTGCGCTACTCGATGCTGACCAGCGGCGGCGCGCCGCGGACGCCCCTCTTTCCGCACGAGTGGTACGATTCGCCCAACATTCACTTCCTGACGGTGCACGATTTCGAAAATCTGGCCGCCAAGGAAGGAATCCGCGTGGAGCGGCGCTACTTTCTGGCGGGTAATAAGAGAGTACGGACCCTGCCGAATTTAATGGCGGAAGTGGCGGTGTACCTGGTGTCGGGGAAGTAGGGACGCTCGCCGTCGGATAGTGCCTCTCGGGGGACGGCTCGGAGAAGGGCACCGGTCAAGCTATCGATCAGCCGGTTTTGTCCAACTATTCCGAACTCGGCGGATTGATCTCCATGCACCCCTCCCCGTGAGGGGAGACGCCCACTGTCAGCAATTCGTGGAGTACAAAAGCGGTCGCGGCCGGCCCGCGGTCAGTTGAAATTCATGCCGCACATGCCGGGATTGCTGCACCGCCCGCTGGGGCAGGTGGGCACGTCGGCCGATTTCGGCGATCCGTTGGCGTGCGCCGCGAACGTCGAAAACTCCTGCTGCAGATGCTTCTGGCCGCACGACGGGCATTCGGTGTCGGACGCGTCAGCCGCGCGGCGCACCAGCTTCTCGAACTTGGTTCCACAATCCTGGCAAAGGTATTCGTAAATCGGCATAGGTTCTATTCCATTATAAGTGCACAAAGGCGATCCATTACGGCGCGAATGTCGCCGGTCGGGCCGTTGTAGTTGTTGACCAAAATCGAAAACGCTACCCAGCGCCCGCCCGTCCGCTCGGCATATCCCGAGAGCGCACTGACGTGCGAGAGCGAGCCTGTCTTGGCATGAATCCGGGCCGCCGCCGGATTGCCGGCGAATCGCGTGGCCAGCGTGCCGTCGCGCCCGCCCACCGGGAGCAGCGAAATCCAGTTTTCGCGCGCGGGGGAACGGTACATGTGCTCGAGCAGCTTCACGACAGCGGCGGGCGTCACCAAATCGAGGCGCGAGAGCCCCGACCCATCCACAAGATTATATGCACCGCCCTCGACTCCGATTTCGCCCAGGAAGGCGCGCATTTCCTCGCGTCCGGCCTCGAAGCCGCCGACATTCCGGCGCGCCCGCGCCACCGCGCGCAGCGCCATCTCGGCGTGCAGATTCTGGCTGACTTTGTCGGTGATGCGCAAATCTTCGACAAGCGGCGCGGAAGTGTGCCGCGCCAATTCGATGACGGGGTCGGGCGGCGGCGCCGGCGCTTCGGTCAGGCTCGCGAGCCGATCGGGGTACAGGTGATGGGCCACGGCTGTTCCTGTCACCGAAATCCCGTGCTCTTCCAGGATCTGACGGAAGGCTTTCGCGGCGAAGAGCGCAGGGTCCTCAATGCCGAGCAGCAGATCCTGGCCCTTATTCCCCAGCGGGATGGTTCCCCAAATGTGCAGATCGAGGCTGCCGGGAACGCGCTCGATGCGGATGCGCCGGTCGCCCGCGGCCACGACGGTGCGGACGCGGTTGTCGATGCCGTAATACTCGACTGGCGGATTGAGCGCCAGCTCCGCCGGGTCGCCCGCATTTGAGCCTGGGCGAACGTTCAGGTTGAACGTGTTGTCACCGATGGTGAGGGCGGAAATGGGAGCGCCGTCGTCGGAAAGCGGGTCGTCGACCGACCATCCGGCGGCGTAGGGCTGCCAGACGTACCAGGTGTCGTCGCCGACAATGTCGCCATCGATCAGCCTGACGCCGCGCGCGGCAACCTGGGAGGCCAATTCCTCCAGGGCGGCCAAAGGGTTGCCGGTTACCGGGCCGGGCGCATAGGGGATGGTTCGGGCGGAGAGATTGGGGTCGCCGCCACCCACCAGCCGGAGCGGACCGGCGATGCGGCCCGCGGCGTCCGGCGGCTGGTCGGCCACGACGCGTGTTTCGAAAGTGAAATCCGGTCCCAGGCGGGTGAGCGCCAGGGCGGTAGTGAAGAGCTTGGCGTTGGAGGCGGGGACGAAGAAGTGTCCGGCATTGCGTTCATAGAGCGTTCGGCCGCTGGAAAGGTCGACGATGCGGATGCCCCAGAATGCGGAGAGCGCGGCAGGCGATTGAGCGAGGAGTTGGTCGACGCGTTGCGGCAGCGACGCCGCGGGAAGGCCGGCGGCCAACGCCAGCGCCAGAGCCAACTGCTTCATCTTCCGGTCACCTTGGTTTCCAGCCAGATTAGCAGAATCAGCACCATCACGAGGCAGGTGCCGGTGAACGGAATGCCGAGGACCACCCCCACGCCCCAGACGGATGCGGCATAGCCGAGCGTGGCCGGCGCCAGAAGGCCCCCTACCAGGGCGAAGGAGAAGATTCCATTGAAAAATCCGGGATGGTAGTAGGGAAAGCGTCGGCCGATGGCTTCCGAGACTAAGGGAAAGACGCTGGCGTACCCGGCGCCCAGGAGCACCGCGCCGCTGGCGGCGCCGAATCCGTTGTTGGTGAAATACAAAATAAAACAGGCGAATATGGCGGCCGTGACGCTCGCGAGGAGCAGCCGGATATGGCGGACGTGCGGCAGGATGGCGGCCGAGACCAGGCGTCCGGCCATGAGCGCCAGCCAGTATAGGGCGAGATCGCCGAGAGCCGCGGCGGGGCTCAGACCCACCCGCCGGATCAGCAGCAGCGGAAGCCATCCGGCGATGGACCATTCATTGCCGAACTGGAAGAAGAGCAGCAGGGCGAAAAGTACGGCGCCGAGGCTGCGGAAATCCTGAAAGGCTTGGCGGAGGGTGGGTTGATGGCTTTCGGCGGTATTGGGATAGGTTTCGCGGGCATACATCACGGCGAAAATCGCGGGGACTACCGCCATGAAAATCAGGATTCTGGGCACCGAGTAGGCGTAGAACGTGCCGGCCACGAGCAGGGTTGCCGTCACACAGCCCAGCCCGTACCAGGCGCCACCCAGATTGGCGGTATCGGCGGCATCGGCCTGGTATTTCCGCGAGATAGCGAAGAACAAAGCCAGATTTACCATTCCGGCGCCGATTCCCAGGCTGATCAGTCCGGGCGCGCGCCACCAGGCGGAGAGCGGAGGGGAAACGGTGGCGAGGTAGGCGAGCGATACGCAGGAGAGCGAACAGCCGAAGACTAGGAGGAAGGAAAAACCGCGGCGCGCCACGATGCGGCGAGCGAGAAACGAAGCCGCCACAATTCCCACCGCGAGCGAGAGGAAGTAATTCCCAACGGCCACGAAGTCGGACGCATCGCGATGATATCCCCAGGCGGGAAGGATGGCTCCCAGCAGCGCCAGCAGAAAGCCCGAAAGGAAAAAGCCGGCGAGTGCTTTTCCGCCGCTGGCGGTCAAATCCTTAGCGAGCACCGGTTGCGATCCCATGAAGAACAATTGTACCGTTTTCCACGCTGCCATCCGGGAAGCCCCCGAGCGCCGCGGCCGGGCTATCGGAAAGCGTAGCGGGAACTACGAAATTCCGTAGGATTCCGCGGAGTGTGTATGAATTTCAAGCAGTTAGGGATGGAACAGCGATTGCATTTTGGCTCACTGCAAAGGGCTCTAGAGGATTGCTCGACTTTGGTGAGTTGCCCCCTTTTGAGGCGCTACCGGCCCCGCCCCGGAAAACCATCCGCCGGCGCGGGGTTTTTTTGGTTTCCTGTTAAACTGAATCTTCTCCAATCATGCCCGGATTGTACGCTCGCTGGATGGATCGATGGGAGCGGAAGCTGGCGACCCGCGACACCAATCGCGTGGTCCGGCCGTTCGAATGGGGTACCGACTGGCTGCACGGCATCGGCTTCCCGAATTGCCCCGCGGACGTGAACGGCAACGCCGCCGAATGCGTGGGCCGCTTCTGCGACGAGGCTCTCGCCCAATCGGACCGGTTCTACCAATATTCGCCAGTCACCGACTACCGCTTGCAGGACGGGCGGTTAACGTTTACGAGCCCGGCGCCGACTCCTTACCCGAAGAACGATACCGTGCATGCGTTGTGGTTTCCGGCGGCGCAGGATCGCGGGCGGGCCATGATCGTGCTGCCACAGTGGAATTCCGACGCGGGCGGGCACGTGGGCCTGGCGAAGCTGCTGAATCGTTTTGGGATCAGTGCTTTGCGGATGACCATGGCGTACCACGCGGAGCGCATGCCGGAGGATCTCCAGCGCGCCGATTACCACGTGTCGAGCAATATCGGGCGGACGATCCACGCGGCGCGGCAATCGATCCTGGACGTGCGGGCGTCGATCGACTGGCTGGCGGCGCGGGGATATCAGCGGGTGGGCATCCTGGGGACGAGTTTGGGATCGTGCGTGGCATTCATTGCGGCGGCCCACGATTCACGGATTCACGTGGGCATCTTCAATCACGTCTCCATGTACTTTTCGGACGTGGTGTGGACGGGCTTGTCTACTCAGCACGTGCGCAAGGGGTTCGGCGACGTGGTGACGCAGGACGATTTGCGGCGGTACTGGGCGATGATCAGCCCGGCGAGCTTTCTGCGGCGGATGCAAGGCAGGGAAATGCGGAATCTGCTGATTTGGGCGCGGCACGATACCAGTTTTCTACCAGTCTATTCGCAGCAGGTGTTGGCTTCGTTCCGCGAATTGGGGCTTGAACACGAGGTTTATACGTTGCCCTGCGGTCACTACACGACGGGGCAGTTTCCGTTCAAAATTATGGACGGGCTGGCGATGTGCCGGTTCGCCGCCCGGAACATGTAACCCAAACAATACATGTGCCTTAAAGTCTGGGCCCAACATTTTCGAGTTGACAAAAACGGGCCGTGCATGCGAGCATGTATCCATCACTGGAAAAGGAGGTGGTCCAGCATAATGGAAAGTAATAAACGACCGCGAGAGGTGGCCGACTGTTGACGTCGAGCCTCTAATCTAGCCGATTCCGTCCAGTATCGGAATCACGTTCCTGTGGACCGGCTGCCTCACGCGTCAGCTTAAAGCCTCAGGTTTGATTCTAGGCTACATCCCCCGCGAGCTCCTGGGAGTTCGCGGGGGTTCGTGTTTTTGGTATACTGAAAATCTCGAAAGGAATCCCCGTAACAAAATGAAGGCTGGTATTCACCCCGCTTACAACCCTGTCAAAGTGATCTGCGCCTGCGGCCACACCTTCCAGACCCGTTCCACGCACAAGGGCGACATCCGCGTGGAAATCTGCTCGTCCTGCCATCCATTTTTCACCGGCCGCCAGAAGCTGATGGACACGGCCGGCCGCATCGACCGGTTCGAAAAGAAGTACAAAGACACGCGCGGCGCGAAGAAGCAGCCGGTATCGTAAGCCCAACAATTTCAGACAAAAAGCGAAGGAGCCGGACTTAACGTCCGGCCCCTTTTTGCGGTTCTACTGATCTTTTTTGATATCGCCCTTGTGGCGGGCAGCGCGCTCCGCTTCGTGGCGCGCCCGCAGAGCGTCGTAGAGGGGAATCTGATCGGGCCGAAGGATGGCCTTGATTTTTTCCACCTGCTGATCGTGGATGACTTGCCCTTCAGCGTGGAGCTTGCCGTTGTATTCGGCGCGCTTCTGGTCGAAAGCGGCGAAAGTATCCTGGTAGATCTGCTTGAGTTGGGCGACTTGGGAGTCGTCCAGATGGACTTCGCGCGTCATTTCGTTGATCGAGCGCTTAAGGAACTCTTCCGGCGACCGCTTCTCGCCCGATCTGGGTGGTGGGGAAACTTTCGTGGCATAGACGCGGTAGCTGACACCGCCCACCACAATGCCGCTCACAAAAACCAGGAGAAGCGATACAAACGCCGAGAGTTTCGTGGTCGCCATTGGACGTCTACCGGCCGTTCAGGTCTACCCGAACGCCGGGGGAGACAATATCGGGGGTATCCAGGGGATTGGCAGCCGCCAGGACTTCGACGTAGGTCTCGGGGGTCGTTCCGGGGGTCGTTCCGGGGGTCGAACGGGGAATGGTCAGATACACGCCCAGCGCGATGGACAACGCCACGGCAGCCGTTACGAAGGCATTCGCCATCCGGCGGAAAGAAAACAGGAAAGTCTGGCGCGAGTCTATCCGCGCCCAGAGCGTGGGCATGAAATTGGCGCTTGCCTCGGGATCGGGGCAGGCGTCGCGGTATGCCCCGAAAAGAGCATCCAGCCTTTCGTCTTCGTTGCCGCGCATGGACATATATTAAACCTTTACCGCACCGGGATTCACCCGGGCCCCTCTTTTTTCCCGCCCGCCCCGAATGCTTTCAACACCCGTTGTCGGGCGCGGAAAAGCCGCACCTTAAGAGCATTTTCGTTGACCTTATAGATCTTTTCAAGTTCTTTCAACGAAAGCCCTTCCACTTCTTTCAGCAAAAGCAGAATCCGGTCCGCCTCGGATACCGCTCCGAGGAGGGAATCGACGGATTCCCGCACTTTCTTCTTGGCCTGTTCCTCGTGCTCGACCTTGCTGCCGGCCGTGGCATCGGCCATCAGCACCTGTTGCTCGGAAAGGTCTGACATCCGGAATTCCTGGCGGCGGCGCTGCTTCCTCAAGTAATCGAAAGCCGCGTTCACCGTCAGGCGATACAGCCAGGGTTCAAAGACCTCAGGCGTCCGTAATTGATCGAGGGAAAAATACAGCCGCAGGAAAACCTCCTGCGCGACGTCCTCGACATCTTCCGAACGCGCGATCAACCGGGTGATCGTACCCAAAATTCGCTTCCGGTAAGCCAGTACGATCTCGTTGAACGCCGCGCTATCACGGTTCTGCGCGCGTTTTATGAGATCGAAATCAACCAGCATGCCGTACCATGGGCGCCGGCATCCGAAAGCTCACATAATTCCGATTGGATAGGCGTACCGGCAAGTAGACAGGTTACAAAGCTTTGCGGGGAAACGCAAAACGCCCGCCGAAAGTGCCGGGATAGCCCTGGGGACCACCCCAGGGAAGCCAACAGTTGAGCCGAAATCTCCTGCGATACCGAAAACAGGCCTGCGCAACTGCTGGTTGAAGCTCAAGTAGTGACGGCGCGCGCTCGGTAAGTGCCCCGGGGCGACCCTCGTCAGGAGAGCCTCGGGTGCCCCCCGGACCCGCGTCCCAGAACGCCGTATGGACCAATCGCGAGGTCGCTGGGGCTGCGGTATCAATCTGAGCCTTGCACGAGTGGCCGACGGTTCGGACGGAGGCTGTGCCGCACCTCCCGGATCGCCGTTCTGGACCCCGAGCGGCAGAGGTCCGAGATGGCGACATTACGGCCAAGTGGCAGAACCCCTGCCCACTGGGCGTTACAATGATCGCATCGTTCGAACAATAGGCCATTTCAGGTTCGGGCGGTGTCTATACAATCATGCAGCTCTCCGGCATTGCACTCTCACGTGCCCTGGTGTTTGCCGTCACCGGCTTAGGTGCCGTCCTCCTTCCGGCGGTTGGCCTTGGACAAGAGTCCACAATAAGGCAGGTAACCATCTCCTCCGGCTGGGGCGGCCTCGGAGCCTCCGCGAATTCTGGCTTGGTGCTGAAAAGCAGAGGCGGAATTCTGTATGACGGCGATAGACCGATCGATCCCGGGCAAATAAAGGCGCTCGTAGCCTCCGTCCAGGCTCCCACAATCTCTGCCCCGACCGCGAGGAACCTGGGTATTGATAGCGGATGGCTGCTTCAGAGCGTCCGCGAGGTTCCGACGCAAGGAGAATCTGCCAAGTTCTATTCGGCGGCTGCAAATCAGCAAGCGCTGTACGATCAAAACTACGGCGACCTGGGCGTGATCGGGCAGCTCTTGCCGTCTCTCTTCCGCTTCGTGAGGTTTGATGACCATCCTTCCGTCAAAGCTACAATCCAGTTCGCGGATGGCCACAGTTGGGTCGTCACGTCCGAGTCCTACTATCCGTTCATGCTGCCCTGGACCGTCAGCCAGCAGGGCCGGCAGCGCACCACTTACAACGCCGATATCTCCAGGGCGGTCGCTGCTCTGATGCCGTCTGAGACGCCTAATCGCGAGCGACTCACTGAGCGGGAACTCAAGAGTGAGCTATCTAACGCCGTAATGCAGCACATACAGAATCAATGGAATATTCTCGGCGTCGAGAACCGAGCACCGGACGGCTTCGCTAAACTGAAACGGCAATATCAGATCGACCGCGCGGTGATCAACGCTTATCGAAGCAAGGATTTCGGTTACACCGAAGAAAAAGGGCCCCACGAAGAGAATCTCCAGATGACCCTTCGCAGAGTGTCTCTTCCTCCAAATGTCGCCGATGACATCGTTCTGCCCTACCACGATGGCATCGTTGAAGGAGTCGACGATCTTGCGACGAGACTGGGCCAGTATGAGGCCCTGGCGCTCTCCGTTCCCTGGCTTAGTCAGTACCTCGATCACAATCCTCAGCAGCCCGTGTATATTCGGCTCGTGGGAGATCGATCTTTCAGCAGGAAAGCCATGCAGGTCTTCGCAGCCGACATGAAGGCGTTAGATAAGGATTCTCTGGCAACGGAGGTGGCCGCCGTTCAGAGTCATGTAGCGCTCGTGTTCCTTGGCTATGGGAGCGATTGGATCGTTCTGCCCGACAAGCGAGTGATCCTTTGGCGCCATTACACCCCCGCAGGCTTCCTGAAGTGGAGCGCGTCCGATTTTCTTCCCCGGAGGTGCGCGGACTACAACGAGAACGGCGGCGGGTGCATAGGCGCATTGATATCGCCAGACGGCGTTATTCAGCCGTGAAGAAAAAGACCCATTCTCGTCGAAAATCGGCCATCCAGAAAGTAACCCCTCTGTCGAATGGCCAAACCGAATGATCCCCGCCGCGCGTTTCACGGTGTGGGCCAAAGGGGGCCCAGACATGAAACCAAGCAAAAAGCCAGGTCAGAGACAGGTTCTCCGGCTGCCTGACCTCGATCAAGCCAAGTCCGTCGTCCTTGAGAGCTTGCCGTCCAAAGAGTCCCAACGGACCTACAGACACGCAATTGAGGAGTTCATTGGCTGGTATAGCTCCGAACCTCGACTGTCGTTTAACAAGGCTGTAGTGACCCGCTATCGAATCCACCTATCTTCCCGGCAACTCGCGCCCGGAACCATCAACGGAAGGCTCGCAGCGGTTCGAAGGCTCGCGTATGAGGCTGCGGATTCGGGCCTACTCAGCCCAGAACTCGCAGCCGGAATCCGCCGAGTAAAGGGGCCCAAGAATCTCGGGGTTCGTCTCGGCAACTGGCTAACTGCCGAGCAAGCAAAGAGCCTGTGCCAGGTACCTGATTCCAGGACCCTCAAGGGAAAGCGGGATCGAGCGCTACTCGCGATACTACTGGGTTGCGGGCTGCGGCGCAGGGAGGTTGCCGAGTTGGACGTCGCCCGTCTCCAGCAACGTGAGGGTCACTGGGCCATCGTGGACTTGGTCGGAAAGGGCCGACATATCCGAACGGTTCCCGTGCCCACTTGGGTTAAGTCGGCAATTGACGTATGGATCGCTGCCGCAGGCGTGACAGCCGGTCGCCTATTTCGGTGCGTCTGCCGAGCCGGCACGACCTGGGGAGACGGCGTTACTGAAAGGGTGATCTGGCACGTGGTCAAGGAGTGTGCGAAGAAGGCGGCAATCGACAAATTGGCGCCGCATGATCTCCGTCGTACCTGCGCTCGGCTGTGCCATGAGGCAGGCGGTGAACTCGACCAGATTCAATTCCTACTGGGTCACGTCTCCGTCCAAACGACTGAGAAATACCTGGGGTGTAAGCAACGACTGCAGAACGCGGTTAACGACCGAATCGGCATCAAGCCGAACGTGTGATTGGTGCCCTCAGCGTCTTGGGCCCAGGATCTGCGTCCGCTTCCGTGATACTCACGCCCGTGGACGCTGGCCTGGGCCCATATTACTGAACCTTCGCCGTCCCCCGGCCGGAAGCCTATCGATTTCAACTTGACGGGAAACGCCCGTTGCGCTGAGGTGCATCCGACGGCGTGCCCCGAAGTTGCGTTCTGGCAGGTTAACCGCTAGGGTTTCGCTCAGACCGACCGCGCAATCGGAGAACGGGGAGCGCGCCAGCTTTGTACTAGCGGCCGACAATCCAGACGGAGCGGGCGATTCGAGCCACGCCTACAGCGTGGACGTGATACGTCAACTGGGTTCTAAAGGTAGCGCTCTTGGAGTTCAAGGCAGTCGCGCCCGTCATCCCAGCTAATCTCGATGTTTGCAAGGGGGATGGACCGCGAAAACGCATCCTGTCCCCGCTTTCCGATTCTGACGAAGAACTCCGTGACTTCGAACACTTCGACGTACGAACTGCCCCTTACTGGCCCTGTCATCAAGACAGCCCTGCCAGTGTTCATCTCGGAAAGCTTTACTTGCCGGTGTAGGGCACGATCGCACGCTGCTTCCGCTGCGCCTCCGTCTCGTTGGCGGGCACCGCCGTTCGGCCAATCTCATGAAGTGCCCGGTCTTCCGCGATGGTTTTCCAGCTACGCAACAGCACTTCCGTGTACCGTAGCGGATCATTGTCGATGAGCTTGGCGCAATTCTGGCATAGCCCAATACCGTTATCGGCGTGCGTGCGCTCGTCCGCCGTTATGGAGTGGTCGTATCGTTCACCACCGGGCGCAGCTGCTGTTATATGGGCGGCAACGCCGACGTTGAGCGCCTTGTCTGCTGTGGTTTGAGGGCCGCTGGTGAGTGCGCGACAGTCGGGATTGGAGCACTTGTTCCCGACCCGTGCTGCAAGCGTTCACTTAACGGTCTCCAGGAACTCATCTCGCATCATACGTCAAGCCGCTCGGCGTGGCGGCTGGGCACTCTTGCACTCTTCAATACGGCAGATAGGTCAAGAAACACTGACAACTAAGTTATCGTAGCAGATGCAAGCGCGACGGCTCCCAGCGATCCACGTGAGCGAAAAGTCTCCACTTGCCGATATGGGCCGCTGCGTCCGTATCACGCGCCACTCGTACGAACCTGGTGGCGCGCCTTAAACACCGGCCAAGCTCCTCAGGAGTGCAGTCGCCAGGACCGCCTATTTGGCCGGCGATGGTATGATATTGGTATGACCAGGGCGAAGATTGCCATCAGCTTGCCTAAGCATCAACTCGCCAGAGTCCACCGGGAAGTCCGCGCCGGAAGAGCGGATTCAGTTTCGGGCTATATTGCCAACGTCCTGGCAGAACAGGAAAAGCGTGACTCGCTCCGGACGCTTCTTCGCGATCTGATCGAACAACATGGCGAGCCGGCGCCGGAGGACATTAAATGGGCAGAACGCATGCTCCCGCGGCGCGGGCGGGGATAACACTCGACGCCGGCGCTTTGATCGCCTTGGATCGCGGCGACAAACGACTGATCGCTCTGCTCGGTCGGGCTTTGGCACAGCGCCTCAAATTTCGCGTCCCCTCCGGTGTGGTGGGGCAAGCCTGGCGCGATGGCCGTGTTCAGGTCACACTGGCGCGGTTCTTGCGGATCGACGCAGTCGAGATTATCCCTCTCGATGAACAACTCGCCCGCGCCTGCGGAGAACTCTGCGGCGCCACCCATACCGCCGACATAATCGACGCCTCGGTTGTGATTCTGGCCAGGGCGCGCGGAGACCACATCGTCACAAGCGATCCGCGCGACCTGAGGCGCCTGGATCCGGCTTGCCTGATCATTCCTGTCTGAACTTACGCGCGGTGTGTGGCAGACGGCCAATTGCAAGGTCGACATTCGGCGAGAAAGAGCGAACGTCGGAGCGTCCTGACAACTTCCCGGCGTGCCGTCCGTGAACGCCTCGCGCCCACTTCGGCCGCATCACGCCACTCGTACAAAGCTCGGATTTGGGCGACGCGGGCGCCAAGTCGCCTTGTGGGAAGCCTCGCCCGTATCGCGCCACTCGTACAGAGCCTGGGACAGCGGCCCGCTACCAGCCCGCCGGCAGCCCCGCCGCAACCGGTCGGCCATCTGAAGCCTTACAGAATGCGGCAAGAACATCGCCCCAAACCAACGCGGACCTGGCGCGCCAGATCTCCGGCGCGACCGCGACAAAGCGTCCGGGAGCACCTGGAGAGCGCTGTGCTACTAATTCTTCGTTTCTTTGCGTGCCGCGACGATTTTCCATCCGTGCATTTCTCCGTGGTCTCCGCCACCTCCGTGCCCTCGGACTCTGTCTTTTATTCTTGTTTGTTTTTCCTCTGTGCTCTCCGTGTCTCTGTGGTGAACACTGTTTTTCGTTTCTCTCCACGCCCGGTGAAGACCTTTGGTTGCGGCTCGCCGCATTGTGCCTCTGGGCGTGCCGGCTGAACCAAGACCCCGCCGCCCGCTTGCCATAGCTAACTCGAATCCCGCCGGAGCGCGCGATGCGGCGCGACCAGAACCTACGCCGAAAAAAGCACCCCGCCCTGCACTTTCCCGGATTGGCCGCTTAAGAGTCACAAGCCCCCTCACAAAAATAATCCCCATACTTCTCACGCACTTACCCCCATTCGCCCCCGACCCTCGCCCCGTCCCCATGCTAAAACTCCCCCGAATGCCGGCTTCTCCCAAACGTCTCTCTGCCGGGGTGCCCGCCAACGCCCTCCGCTCCACCGGACCCCGTACCGAACAAGGTAAGGCCCGCGCCTCGCAATATGCCAGCAACCGCCCCCTCTCCTTCACCATCACCCGTATTGAGGACCGCGCTCGCGTCGCCGCCCTCGTCGCCGGCGCCGTCGCCACCGAACAGCCAATCAACCCCCAGGAGCGCCTCGGTGTCGAACGCATCGCTATCGCTCAACACTCCATGCACCGTCTCGCCGCCATCGAGGTTGGCATCTTTCCTCAACCAGGTAACCCAAAACATTCCGCCCGCCGTCGATCGAAACCGCGCTTTTCCGGCTCGCCTTCGGCCTCCACCAGGTCAATCGCCAGTCCCAAATCGTTCCCACCTTTCTCCGCTTCCAGTCCCAGGCCGAGCGTCTCTACCGCCGCGCCGTCAACGATTTTCACCGCCTCCACCGCCTCCGCGGCCATCTCCCGCCCGAAAATGAAGCGCCAAACGAACCCATTGTCGAACCCTCTCGCCTCTCCGCAATACGCACAAAAGACAACCACTTCCGATCCCTGCGAGCTCCCATGCCCGACCCCAAACGAACCCAAACGAACCCATCGTCCGATGCCGATCCGCAATGACCGGCGCGTTCGCCAATCGCAACCCGCAACTGAGCGCGACCCGTTAATGAGCCGCGACCGCAAAGCAAGGGAGCGGTGCTTTTTTGGTGTCTGCTCGATGAAAGGCACCACTCCCTCGCGGTCGTGGCTCATAAATTCTTCGCAGCTTCCAAGGGAGCGGTGCCTTTGCACCCATAGTGTTTCTCGGCTCGCGGTTTCCCCGAATTTCGCCGAGCCTCAACTTTTGTGTCGAGCACCCCCAGGGAAGTTTCCCCAGCCGATGCTTTGCGGTAGAACAGATACTGCCATGGCTACGCGTATCGGAAGTCATTTGTTGGTTGCACTGCTTCTCGGTGGTGCTGTTTCGCCTGCGACGGCCGCCTCGGCCATGTCCGCGCGGCCCGACGACCCGAAAGCCGTCTATCTGACACCCTCCGATGGGACGAGCGACGACAGCGCCGCGCTCCAGGCGGCGATCGACAAGTCAGAAAACAACCGCGAGGGAATTGTTTTTGTGCCTTCGGGCCAGTACCGGCTGACCCGCACGGTGTACGTTTGGCCCGGCGTCCGGGTTTTCGGCTATGGCGCGACGCGGCCGGTGTTCGTGCTGGCGGCCAACACCCCAGGATTTCAACAGGGCATGGGAACGATGGTAATGTTCACCGGCTTCCGCACCGGCCGCGGGGGGCGCGGACCGCGGGCAGGGTTCCGCGTGCCATTTCCACCGCCGGACAGCGTGCCTCCGGCGAGCGAAATCGCGGACGCCGGCGCCGGCACCTTCTATTCGGCGATGAGCAATATCGATTTCGAGATCGGCGAGGGCAATCCGGCGGCGGTGGGGATCCGGTTTCACGTGGCGCAGCACGCGTATCTGAGCCACATGGATTTCCATACCGGTTCGGGGCTGGCGGCGCTGACGGAGATCGGCAACGAGGCGGAGGATCTGCATTTCTACGGAGGGCGGTACGGAATTCTGACCGACAAGACGTCGCCCGCGTGGCAGTTCACGCTGATCGATTCGGTGTTCGAAGGCCAGCGGGAGGCGGCGATCCGCGAGCACGAGGCGGGGCTGACGCTGATTCGCGATACGTTTCGGAATGTGCCGGCGGGCATCGATATCGACCCGCATTATTCCGATGAACTGTGGGTGAAGGACTGCCGCTTCGAGAATATCTCCGGGCAGGCCGTGACGATCGGCAACGAGAAGAGTCCGCTGACCGAGGTCGGGTTCGAGAACGCGGTGCTACGGAATGTGCCGATTTTCGCCATGCTGCGCGAGAGCGGGAAAAAAATCGACGGCAAGGGCGCGATCTATCGCGTGGCGAGTTTCAATTACGGGCTGATTGTGCCGGGCGAAGGGATGATGGGCTCGATGGGTACGATTTACGACGCGGCGGCGTTGAGCGCGATGCCCGCGGCCTTGGCGCCCGCGATTCCGCCTCTGCCTCCAGTGGAAGATTGGGTGAACGTGCACTCGCTGGGCGTGGCCGGGGACGGCAGCACGGACGATACCGCAGCCATCCAAAAGGCGATCGACGGACATCGCGTGCTTTATTTTCCGAGCGGGCATTACGCAGTCAGCGATACGCTGGCGCTCAAGCCGGACACGGTGCTGATCGGGCTGCACCCAACGATGACGCAGTTCGATCTGGCGGACGGCGCGGCGGCTTACCAGGGCGTGGGACCGGCGCGCGCCGTGATTTTCGCTCCGCAGGGCGGGAAGAATGTGCTGAGCGGCTTCGGGGTCTTCGCGGGCGGGATCAATCCGCGCGCCGCGGGAGTGATATGGTGCGCGGGCGAGGGTTCGCTCATCGACGACGTGCGATTCCTGGGCGGGCATGGCAGCGGGATCAATCCATACAACAACGACCATACGGCCGATCCCGATCTGCGGAGGCGATGGGACGGGCAATATCCCAGCTTGTGGGTCACGCGCGGCGGCGGGGGAACGTTCGCCGATATCTGGACTCCGGATACCTTCGCGCAGGCGGGATTTTACGTCTCCGACACCAGGACGCCCGGCCACGTGTACGAGCTCTCGAACGAACATCACGTGCGCAACGAGATCAAGTTCGACCACGTGGAGAATTGGGATATCAACGCGCCGCAGACGGAGGAAGAAGCGGGCGAGAGTCCCGAGGCGCTCTCGCTGGAACTGGAATGGTCGAAGAATATTACCATCGCCAACTATCACGGGTATCGCGTGACGCGGTCGCGCGCGCCGTTCCCGGCGGCGGTGCGGCTGTACCATTGCGAGAACATTCATTTTCGCAACGTGCATGTGAACGCCGAAAGCGGTTATGCGATTTGCGATCAGAACGGCTGCGGCACGTTTCTGCGCGTGAGTAAGTTTCCTTACGAGAATGCGATTGAAGACGTGACGCACCACCTGGAGACGCGCGAGCGCGAGTTCGCGGTGCTGGATATCCCCGCCGTGCCGCCGGTTCCGGCCGCGGGCGATGCATCGGCGGTGGTCGAAGCGGGCGCGAAGGTGCGGAAACTGGAGGGCGGGTTTTATTCGATTTCCGGCGCGGCGGTGGACGGCGCCGGCAAGCTGTACTTCGTGGATCATCACGAGCAGCGGATCTATGGATGGTCGGAGGGCGAAGGACTGACGGTGGAGCGCGACAGCCCGCTCGACGCGGTGAACCTGGCGTTCGATCGGGCGGGCGGCCTACTGGTGCTCTCGTCGGCGGGGCCGGAGGGTACGGTGTACAGCTTCCGGCCGGGGTCGCCTAAGGACGAGATCACGCCGATTGCGGCGCAAGCGATGCCGCCGAAGGCCGGTGCGCGGGCGATTTTACCGGTGAATTACTGGAATAACGGCGAATTCAAGACGCAATTAGACTTCTCGACGATGGTATATAAGACGCTGGCGCAGATGTTCGCGGAGGACGTGTCGACGCCGAAGACAAAGGCGTATTTAGCGCCGGACGGAAGCGCCTTTCTGCCCGCGGGGCGGGTGTTCCAGCAGGGGCCCGCGGATTCGGCGGCGGGCTGGCGCTTCTCGGATAATCTCGACACTTATGGACTTATCAGCGCGGCGCCCGGCGAACATATTTATGTCAGCAGCGAATCGGAAGATATTACTTACAAGGCATTAGTTGGGGCGGATGGGACGCTAAGCGAGTTACAGGCCTTCGCGGACCGGGGTGGCGAAAGCGTCGCGGTGGATGGGAGGGGAAATGTGTACGTGGCGAATGGCGAGATTTTCGTGTACGACCGCGCGGGTAAGCAGATCGGCCGGATCGACGTGCCGGAGCGGCCGATCGACATGGTTTTCGGGGGAACTGGCGGGCGCACGCTGTTCATTCTGGCGCACCATGCGTTGTATGCGGTGCGGGTGAGGGGGTGAGGGGTGGAAGGCGTGGTTTACGCCGGTTGCCAGGTCCCAATCGAGATCCGCTCCTCGCAAAACGCGCAACCTGCCAGAATCGGGTAAGGAGAGAATACCGGAAATGCTAGTGAGGTCTTCGACCTCAAACCGACAAGACACCAAGACCCGTGGCTTCACGGGTCTTCTTGGCGTCTTTGCGACTTTGCGTGAGAGTCTTCTTCCGGTGGGTGAGAAGTTGCTTCCGGTGCACCGGCGCGAGGCCCATTGGCTGGCAGTCCGGAGTCCATGCTGAGCCAGTTCATAGGCAAGCACAGCATGGTAAAGCGATTCCAGTAAGCCCGGTCCGAGGGTGGTATGGGCGCGAAAGGCAGCGTCCACAATCTCTTTGGCGATGGCGTGATGACGATTGCGGCGACGGCAAAGATCGATTGTTTGGGTTTGACGCGGTATCGCACTCTATGCAACCTGCCGCGGAGTACCGCACGTATAAAGACTGGGGAGGTCCAATGCGATCCATTCGGGTAGTCCTGGCCACGCTCGCGGTTGGGTTTACACACGTCTCCTCCGCGCAGACGGCGCAGAAGATCATCGACGACTATCTGCGCGCCGCCGGCGGGGCAAAGGTGCTCCGGCAAATCCAGACGGCGACCCTCGCGGGCAGCCTGACCGAGGAATCCACGGGTGCAACGGGGTCGTACTCGCTCGTCACCAAGGAGCCCAATCGTTTGTACCTGGAGATGATTGCCGGGCCGGACCGCTTTGTCGAAGCGTACAACGGGATGTCCGCGTGGGGGCAGGATGCCGGCCAGGGCACGCACACTCTCACCGGCGGAGCGGCCAGGCAAGCCGAGGCTGCGGCGCTCTATTGGAACAGCCGGCTGGCGGACGTCAAAAAGGCCAGGCTCGCGGTGCAACTCGTGGGCAAAGAGAAGTCAGGCGGGCGCGATGTCTATCACGTCCAGGTCTCGCTTGCGGCCGGCGTTACCCGTGACGTCTTCTTCGACGCGGAGACGCATCTCATTGCCCGCGAGGCGTCGCCCGAGGAGTCGCTCGAGATCGATTACGCCGGCTATCGCATGGTGAATGGAATCCAAACGCCACAGCGCCTTGTGGTCCGCCGCGGTGGCCAGCAATATGCCATTGCGGTGACGCGCGCGGAATTCGATTCCCCCGTGGAGAATTCAGTCTTCGATATTCCGCGGCCCGCCGCAACCGACCTGCCGGAGATCAAGAGCCTGATTCTCGAAGTGGCCAGGAATCAGAAGGCGATCGACGAGATGGCCAAAGAGTACACCTGCCACGTTACCTCCGAAGAGCAGAAGACCGATTCGAAGGGCCGGGTGACTTCCACGACTGTCAGCGAATACGAATCCTTCAACCTCGCCGGCGACGAAATCCGACGCCTGGTCGCCAAGGACGGAAAGCCACTCTCCGGCGATCAGAAGAAAAAGGAAGACGAGCGTTTCAACCGGGAGTACGACAAGCGGCAAAACGAAAAAGCCAAGGCGGATGCCGACCCGCAGAAGCAAAAGCGGGCGGAAGAGAAAGACCAGGCCCAGATCTCCGATTTTCTGCGCGCTGTGCGTTTTTACAATGTGCGCCGCGAGCAGTTCCGCGGCCAGGAGGTGATCGCGGTGGATTTCGGCCCGAATCCCGATTTCAAGCCGAAGAAGCTGATCGACAACATCATCCAAAAGCTGATGGGAGTAGTTTGGATCGACGAGCACGCTCTCGACGTGGTGCGCCTGGAGGGCCATTTCAGCGATACGGCCAAGTTCGCCGGCGGCGTTCTTGGATCGATTGATAAAGGTTCCAGCTTCGTGTTCGAACAGGCGAGAATCAACAACGAAGTGTGGCTGCCCTCGTACACCGAAATCCACATGGGGGCGCGCTTCCTGGTGCTGAAGGCGCGCGCCAGCGAAGTCGAGCGGTATAGCGACTACAAGAAGTTCCAAGCGGAGTCGAGGATTGTATCGGTCAAGGAGTAGGCGGGCAATTCCTACTTCAAATTCTCGTTGATCGTGCGGTGGTGCGCGGGCGGGCGGACCCTGGCAGCGAAGTGCCAGGCGTCTGGTGGATATACTCATCGCCGGCTCGGCGCGCTAAGCTGGGTGGGGCATCGGTTTGCTCCACAATCCACTCCCGGCCTGTTGTTCCGCTGCCCGCCACCGAATTACAATCGTCCCGTGACCTCATTCGCCGAGCGTCTGCGGCAGGAATTCGAAGCTCGAAAGGAGAAGAACGCGCGCTACTCTTTGCGTGCTATGCCGCCCTTCTTGGCGCCGATCATGCCACTCTGGCGCAAGTCTTTCGCGGACCGCGTCGTGTTCCGATTGCGAAGATCGACGCGTGGGCGCGGCGCCTCGGTCTTGAGCGTGAAGAAGGCCAGGCTTACGTCGCCGCGGCCCACGCTCCCGATGACGCCACACTCGCCCGGCAGCACCAGCTTCGCCACTGGTCGGCGGAAGCTTTGGCCGTCGTCACCGATCGGACACACTTCGAGATCGTGCGTCTGCTGCGCCTCCCCGGATTCCGCAAGGAGTCGCGATGGATCGCTCCAGAGGTCGGCGCCTCCGTTGACCAGGTCAATATCGTGCTGCAGCGTCTCCTGCGATTGGGCTTGGTCAGCATGCAGCCCGGCGAAGCGTGGCGCGACCTCACCGGACTTCGCGCGCTCACCGAAAAGGCATTCCGCCGAGTGGCGCTTGCGCGGGTGCGGAAGATGGCCGCCGAGCAGGATGTCCATTTACCCGAACGAAAGGATTAACATGCCTCATGCCGTAACGAAATTTCAGATAGCCTCGGCTCAACCCGACGTGACAGCGGCCTTCTACGCCGGCTTGTTCGGCTGGCGCACGGACGCCAACAACCCGATGGGATATCGCGAAATCGACACCGGGTCGGATGCCGGAATCCAGGGCGGAATCTGGCCCGCGCCGCCGCAGGCCGCGTCGTTCGTGCAACTCTTCATCCAGTCCGATGATGTAGAAGCCAGCGCGAAAAGGGCCCAGGAGTTGGGTGCGCGCGTGATCGTCCCGCCGGCCGCGTTGCCGGAGGGAGATCGAATGGCGGTCCTCAGCGATCCTACCGGGTTGGCGTTTGCGATCTGGAAGCCGCGAGAGTGAGCTGAAAGGACCAGGCACAATCACTTGGAACACCCGTTCCGCCCCCTGGGCATTCGGGAAGCGCTGTGCCAATCAGAAGTCAGCAATGACTATTCGTCAGTTTTGGACTTGTAAACGCTGCGTCGTCAGGGAGCATTCCGGTCCGGGCCCAGACCGCTACTCATGGCGAAGAGCCTCGACCGGGTCGACGGCGCTCGCGCAGCGGGCGGGCAACCAGACGGCGAAGAGAGCTACGGCGCTCAGAAGCACCGGCACCAACGCGAAGACGACCGGGTCCCGCGATTTGACACCAAACAGAAAGCTCGCGATGAAACGCGTGAGACCGAAGGCAGTGGCGCAACCGATCGCGACTCCGATCAGCGCCACACGCATACCCTGAATAATGACCATATTTCGTACGTCGCCAGGCTCCGCGCCCAAGGCGAGCCGCACTCCCAGTTCCGGCGTACGCTGCTGGACGGAATGCGCCATCAATCCGTAGATGCCGATTGCCGCCAGAAGGAGCGCCGACCCGCCGAAGATCGTGAGAAGCAACATGTTGAACTCACGGCCGGCGGTCGATCGGGCCAGGATCTCATCCATGGGCTGAACACTCGATACGGGGAGGCCACCGCTCGCCCGGATCAACTCTTTTTGAATCGCGAGCCGGATCGAGGCCGTGTCTCGCGACGTGCGGACAATCCACGCCATGGGGGTTCGCACGATGTACGCACTCAGTTCCTCGGGAGCTTGCGACACGGGAAAGTACACGATTGGTGGCGGGTTTTGGGTCAAACCGTACGCGCGGACGTCACCCGCGATGCCGACGATCTGCCAGGGCTGCGGGGGCACATCGGGGAATTCGAGGCTCGCCTGAAGGGCCGCCGTGAACGACTCCCCGCCTGGCCAGTAGCGCCGGGCCATGGCTTGATTCACGATCACAACGGGAGCGGCGCCGATGGCGTCGCGATCGGTAAAGGCGCGGCCGCGAACGATGGGGATGTGCAGGGTATCGAAATATCGCGGTGAAACGGTAGCCACATCCACGTCTCCATGATCCCGGCCTTCGAGCGGCCGTCCGCGAACGATCACGCCTCCTGTCAGGTTATTTTCAAACGGCAGGCAGCAGGTGGAGCTTGCCGCCAGCACTCCCGGTATAGCGCCGATGCGCTGGACACTGTCGCGGACCAACTCGGCCACGCCAGACGACTCTTGAAATCGGGGAGTTGCCGCCAGCGAGACATGCAGCGTGAGCACATTCCGACTGTCGAAGCCTGGATTGATGAAGCGTAGCGCGATGTAACTGCGAATCAACAGCCCAGCCCCGACTACCAGTATCACGGCTAGCGCTACCTGGGCGGATACCAGCAGCGATCGAGCCTTGGTCTGGCGGCGTCCAACGCCAGAGACACCGCGGCTTTGTTTCAGCGCTTCACTCAGATCGGCGCGGGAGTCCTGGAGCGCCGGCATCAAACCGAACAGGAAACACGTGGCCAGCGATACCAGCGCGGTGAACACCAGAACCCGCCAGTCGGCAGTTACGGCTTCCCCGTGGTTGCCAATGCGCGGAAGGTCGATGGTATTCAGAGCCAGCAGGGCGCGTATGCCGGCGGCGCCGACAGCCAGGCCGAGAGCTCCACCCGCGACTGAGAGCAGGACGCTTTCGGTGAGCAGTTGGCGGGCAATCCGGCCCCTGCTTGCGCCTAGCGCGGCTCGGATGGCGATCTCGCGCCGTCTGCCGGCGCCGCGCGCCAGGGACAGATTCGCGACGTTCACACACGCGATCAGCAGAAGGAGCGCGACGGCGGCCGAAAACACAGACATGTCCCAGCCCTCAACCAAAGCGGCCCGCATTCCCACCGCTGTGAAGACGGATTGCGGCCTGAGTTCGGCTGAGGGAAAACTCTGGCGGAACTGAGATGTGACGAGTCGAAGCTGCGCTTGCGCGGCGCGGAGACTGACGCCGGGTTTGAGTCGAGCCGCCGCGCTGAAATAGTTGTTGGTATCGGTGCTTTGGGAATCGATTTGAAATGGCATCCAGACATCAATCGGATCGCCCCCGTCGCCGGAGTTGAAGGCCGCTGGAAGTTCGCGCGCAGGAGCCATTATCCCTACTACCCGGTACGGTTTCCCGCCCAGGAGAATCGCTTTGCCAATGACGTGGAAATCGCCGCCGAACTCCCGCCTCCAGAACTCCGCGCCCAACGCCGCGACATCTCCACCGCCGGGGCGATCTTCCTCTGCTGTAAAAGTGCGGCCGAACGCGGCCCTCTCGCCAAAGAGGCGGAAGTAACCGGACGTAACAAACGCCGACCGGAGTTGTTGGGGCCGCTCACCGGTCATATTGATGCGGCCGAATCGGTATGCGCAAATATCCTGGTACGCGATGGCGTGCTCCCGCCAGAAATTGAATTCCACGGGTGACGCCGCCGCCTCCCGTTCTCCCGCCGGGGAAGAGGTCGCGAAGACGACGATGCTGTCGGGGTCGGGATAGGGGAGCGGCCTGAGCAGCACCGCATTGACTACCGAAAAAATAGCCGTGCTGGCTCCGATGCCAAGCGCGAGCGCAATAACCGCGGCTGCGGCGAACAGGGGCGCCTTCGAAAGTGAACGAACCCCATACCGTATATCCTGCGGCAATGTCTCAGCGGCCCGGAAGTTGTAGCTCTTGTTTCGATCCCGCGTCACGTCGGCGATTCCTTTCCGCGCGGAACTGCGCGGACATGTTTTCCTCTCGTTTCTTGGGACGCTGCACGAGATTCGACGTCCGCCCTAATAAGCTGGTTTCTTGGAATACGGCGCATCGGCCTGTGGGATCTGGCAGAGCGCCTAATTTCGCCCGAAAACTTGCCAAAAGCTCGGCAGCGGAGTCCGGGATACTTGACGGGGAACGCGCATTGCGCGCTCTGGGCATTCGGGAGGCGCTGTGCCAAGCAGAAGTCAGCAACGGCGACTATACAACCAAAGTGGTTTCGCGGAACCAGAACGGTGAGGGGCAAGAGGCCGAAAAAGATCTCCCAACTTTTGCGACAGAGTTTTGCAACAGCGCCGAAGCCAGCACCGGGGCAGCGGCGAGCCGCTTTGAGCATCCCATTTTGCACTAGACATTTGCAACACTCCAAACCCTTTGTTTACGGGCCCCGCGCCGCCGATGCAAAACTTACCATTTATGAAACAAGAGAGCCTAAGCAATTCTGCTTATATACTATGGTGCATGCTAATGCAACCAAACTGCCGATGGCGCCACTTCGTCGTAGGGATGTTCGCGATATTGAGCACAACGTCGGGGAGTTCGTACGCTCAGGCAACTCATGTTCCGCTCGATGTCCTCGTCCGCCAGGTCGACCACATTACGCTCAACGCGGACGAGCCCGAGCAGCTTTTCCGACTGTTCACTGAAACGCTCGGCTTGCCGGTTGTAGCGTCGTTCCGGTCAATCGAAGTCGCGGCCAGCCGAACGATCTTAACCGGTCTCGTTGGTTTTGACAGTATCAATGTCGAGGTCGCTCACTCACCAGGTCGTCAGCCTGGTCTTATGGGTGTTGCTTTGGAACCCAGCGGGTCGGTGTCCGAGCTGGTAGCCGGGCTGGACGCTCAAGGCCTAAAGCATGGTGCACCCGCGTCGCAGTACGTAAAGGATTCATCGGGCAAGGAAAGGCTCGCATTTACGAATACGAGCATGATCAGCCTGCTACCAGGCGGAATCTTCTTCTGCCGGTATGACGCGGCCTACATGCAATCGCAGTACGGCGCGGCGGACACCGGCGAACGCTGAGCAAGAATTCAACGCGACTTGCAAGACCATGGCGGGGGCCCCCTCGGGATCCAATCCATAGTGGAACTTGGAATTGGTGTACGGGACATCACTGCGGCTAAACGTGACTGGCGCATTCTCTTAGGACCGCCTCAAGCCGGCGAGGAATTTGTCTGGCAGCTTGGTGCGGGTCCCGCGATTCGCTTGGTTGCGGCTCAGGAAGATCATTTGGTGCTGCTTCGCATGAAGGTCAAGTCGCTCGAACGCGCCCGTGCGTTCTTAAAACGCGAGAACCTGTTGGGCCTGGATACTGGACATGAGCTCGCGCTCGAACGTTCCCGGGTGGGGTCTGCTGATATCCGCCTCGTAGAGTAGAGGTCCGTTCATTTATCTGCCGCTCGCCAGCCCACGGAAGTAGCCGGGCCAACATGGTGTTACCAGGCGTTAGGGCTGTTGCACAAAGGACGCATTTTGAAACACGCAGGGCGATCCGCAATATCGAGAGGAAGGCGACATTCATTTCGCCGCGGCGGCTTCCGCCTCCGTCAGCATCGCGTCGAGCGCTGCGCGTTTCATGAGCTTGCCGTTGAGCACGATCGCTTGGATGGTGCGCGTGTTGTGGATGTCAGCGAGTGGGTCCTTGTCCAACAGCACCAGATCAGCGATCTTACCGGCCTCGATGGTCCCTCGGCGGTCGACTTGCCCCATGAACTTTGCGGGGTTGCTGGTCGCCGTCTGTAGCGCCGCCATCGGGGAGAGGCCGGACTCGACAAGCAGCGCCAGTTCGTCATGCAGGCTGAAACCCGGAAAGCAATACGGATTCATGACATCAGTGCCTGCAAGGATCTTGACACCTGCGCGATGTAGACGGCCGACAAGCTTTTGCGAACCGGCGTAAAAAGTGCCCATTGCGGCTCGATCTTCGACGGTAAGGTCTTTGAAGCCGAAACCGCTTTCCCATGACGCCCGAAGGGTTTTCGGCAAGTATTTCAGGCGGTCGTCATTCAGGAGTTTTGGATCGTCGAAATGAGAACCATAGCGCAGCACCGTAAGCGTCGGACATTGCCAGGTGTCATTTTTCAGAAATCGGGCGAACAAGGACTGGGCTGTGGGTTCATCAAAGGTGTCGTCTGCGCGTGCCGGCAAGCGAACCAGCCTCATGAATAGAGTGATGTCAGGCTTCTGGAGTTCGGTAAGAATCGTCTTCTCCTCTCTGGAGCAGCCCACGTCCACGCCTCTAAGGTGCTCAATACTTTTTTGGCCTGCGTCGGATGCTTCCGCCGCTGTTACCGAATACGGGACGTGCCCTTCGAATGGGATGCCTCGCTTGCGGGCTTCGTCCGCGATAGCAAAGTAGACGTCGCGTGGCAACAGGGAGTACACCTTGATGAAATCCGCGCCGTACTCCTTCTGTTGATCCACCACCTCGCGCCCTTGCGCTTCAGTACCAACAGCGATAAATGTGGGACGGGATGGTTTGGGACCGTCAAGGATAGGACTGCCAAGGAAAATGCTCGGGGCTGGCCTATCGGCGGAAGCGCGCTGGGCGCGCCACTCGTTGGCATTGGGCGGGCCCCACATCTCACGCACGCCGAGGACGCCGTTTGCCAGATAGAGCGGGTAGCTCCATGCGGCGGCGGTGCCATGCACGTGCATATCCCAAAGGCCGGGGATGAGAAACTTGCCCCTACCGTCCACAATTTCCGCATCTTTCGGAACTCTCGCCTTCTTCCATGGACCGACCGATGCAATCCGGCCGTTCTCGATCACGACGGTCAGGTCCGGTTGGGCGGGCTTGCCAGTGGCATCAATCACAGTGACCCGCTGGACCACAAGTGACTGGGCACCCGCGAGCGAGGCCAATACGCAGGACAAAATCAAGAGGGGCACTCTCATGTGAATCCTTTCGGAATGCTGGAAGCGATTTTAAGTGTAGCGCGGGGAGTGACCCTCTGTTGGCACATCCCACACCCTAACCAATGTGTAATGCACGAATTGACAGTGAGCATGAGGGTAGTGTCTGCGCCCGACCGTTTCCCGCAGATTGTGCCGAAGCCCCTGGGCGCGGTCAGCTTTCGCCTCTGGCATCTTAAGTTGAAGATGCGGTCCTTCCCCCTTGCTGCAACCTTACGCTGGCAGGGCCCCGAAGCGCGAGTTCGTCAAAACAAAACGAGCTGGTTTCGTCGTGTTGGCAATACTTAACCTTTTTGCAACGTTGCACAAAGGACCCTTTTTGCAACGCTGATTTTGCCACTACTGCTGAAGTGCCCCACGCCAGCCGATTTGCTTCCGGCGATTATTCAGGGCTTGGAAGGACTGACAACCGACTCCAGGACGGCGCAGAGTTCCGTCACGCTGACCGGCTTGCCGATGTACGCGTCCATACCGGCGGCGAGAAAGCGCTCGCGATCGCCTTCCATGGTGTGAGCTGTCATGGCGATGATCGGAATGTGAGCGCCGGTCGACTGTTCCTGGCGCCGAATGCGACGCGTCGCCTCGAGGCCGTCGAGTTCGGGCATCTGAATGTCCATGAGCACGGCGTCAAACTGCTGGCGCGCCAAAAGGTCCAGGGCTTCGACGCCGTTGCCGGCCACGACCACTTCATGGCCTTGCCGCTCCAAGGTGCGCGCCGCCACTTTCTGATTAATCACGTTGTCCTCGGCTAACAGAAGCCGGAGACGCCGCGTGCCATTCGATGGGGGAGGCGCCATTTCCGGCTCCGGGATCCCTGCCGCGATGCCAAAACGGGCGGCGAAATGGAATGCGCTGCCCGCCCGCATTCGGCCCTCGGCATCGCCCCAGGGACTTTCGACCCAGATGTCGCCGCCCATCAAGCGCACGAGCGTAGCGGAGATCGACAAGCCTAAGCCGGTTCCGCCATACCGGCGCGTGGTGGAGTTATCGGCTTGCTCAAATGGGGCGAAAATGGACTGGCATTTTTCGGCCGGGACGCCGATCCCTTCGTCGGCGACGCAGAATGAGCAGAGCGCTTCCCATTGAGTGACCGATTCCAGACGGACGGTGACCCGAATCTCGCCCGCGGCGGAGAACTTCAGGGCGTTTCCAATCAGGTTGATGAGGACTTGACGCAAGCGGCCGGCATCGCCCAACAGGCGTCCGGGGATGCGCGAATCGATTTCACAAGCGAGCGTAATGCCCTTGTTTTTGGCCCCGAAGCTGAAGAATCGGATGAGATCCTGGACCACTGGCCGCAAACTGAACGGCTCCTCGACGAGATTCAGCTTGCCGGCCTCCATCTTCGAAAAGTCCAGGACGTCGTTCAGTATTCTGAGGAGGGCATCGGCCGAGCTTTTGGCCGCCTCCAGGTATTCACGCTGTTCGGCGGCGAGGGGAGATTCCAGAACCAGAGCGGTCATGCCCAGGATTCCGTTCATTGGCGTGCGGATTTCATGACTCAGATTGGCGATGAATTCGGATTTTGCCGCCGCCGCGCGCTCGGCGACTACTTTCGCCCGCTGCAACCGGGCGGACAGCCAGACGACCAGGCACAAGGCCGCGCCGAGCAGGATCGAAGCCAGAAAGAACACCTGGTTCTTGCGGCGCGCTTGGGCTTCGTTGGACAAGGTGGCTGACTCGTGAAAAGGGTTGGCATACCAGTGGAATTGGATGGTGGTGAGAGATCCGTCCCGGCTCATGTCCCCGATGGCCGCGCGGAGACGGTCTGCCGCCCGAACCGCCCCGGGATGTTTCCTGGTGGCGCCGATGCCGGAGAACAGGCGCCCTCCCGGCAGCGGTGTAAATCTCAGTTGGACGTTACAGGTCGATTTTCCTTCCTGATAGGAGTCAATTGGGCTCCCCAACAGCAGAATGCCATCCACCTCCCCGCGGCACACAGCCACGAGTGCGGACAGACGGTTACGCATGGGAACCAGGCGGGCCCGGGGGAAGTAATGTGGGAACAATCGGGCCGTCAGTCCAGCCGGTACTCCAATAGGCAGCCCCGCGATCGTTTGGGTTGCGCCGAGGCTTCGATCTCCTCCAGTGACGAACCAGAGAGCTTCTTCCTCATAGGGATCGGAGATGTAGTATTGCTTTGCCCGTTCGGGTAGTCTGGCGACGAGCGGCCACAAGTCGACCGCCCCGGTCTCGAGGGCGCGATCCGGACCGGCCGGGACTTCGACCCATTCCAGCGTGAGGCCGGCGTGGCGGGCGGCCTCCCGAATGACGTCGATTGCCGGGCCGCCGGGTTTGCCTTCCGGCGTTACAAACTGCCGGGGAGGCGAATCCTGAAAGCCCATGCGATACGCGCGCAAGCCGGGCGGCTTAGTTGCTGTGTAATACCACAGCAAGCCGCCGGCTGCGGCCACGCCGCATCCGAGCACCACGCCCCATCGCCGAATCATCACTCTACGGAGACACATCGGCAGATTTGCTGAAAGCTATAGAGAAACTGGGACGCTCGGACGGCGTCGGGACCAAACGGAGGGAAACGGCGATGTCCGCCGGGGTAAAGGACGGCGCCGCGAGGTGCCTGAGCGCCTTGCCGGAACCTACCTGGCGCCTGGCGCGGGAAGTACGTATTGACATTCGATATCGACCGTCGATATCATCGCTTTCATGGCAAGAAGCGTTGAGATCCTGCAAGGCACGCTCGATCTGTTGATTCTCCGGACTCTGGATCTAAGGCCCATGCATGGCGTCGGCATCGCGGATCGTATCGAGCAGGTGACAAAAGGTGCTTTCGTGGTCGGTCCCGGCTCGTTGTTCCCGGCTTTGCATCGGCTCGCCGAAAAGGGCTGGATTGACGGCCAATGGAATGACTTGGAGACGGGCCGCCGGGCAAAGGTTTATAGCATCACGGGGCCGGGCCGTGCGCACTTGGCGAAGGAGCGGGGGAATTGGGAGAAAATTCTCACCGCTATGAACCAGGTGCTGGCGCAGGAAGGTTAAAGCCATGGTGGGTACACGCTGTTGGTCCGCTCTATGGCGAAATCTCTTCGCCGGGAAAGCGTCGAGGCGGATCTCGACAGCGAAGTGCAGGTCCACTTCGACATGCTCGTGGACCGCTTAGTCGCGCAGGGGCTCTCGCTCGAGGATGCCAGGCGAGCGGTCCGGGTGCAATTCGGAGGCCCTGAGCAAGTGAAAGAGAGCGTTCGGGAAATCCGCGTGGGCGCCGCTATCGACACGACGATTCGCGATTTGCGTTATGCATTCCGCACGCTACGGAAGAGCCCAGCCTTCGCCCTCACCGCCATTCTCTCGCTCGGGCTGGCCATCGGCGCCAATTCCATTGTGGATGCCGCACTACTGCGTCCGTTGCCGGTGCCCGAACCGGATCGTCCGGGGCGGCAATCTTTCTTTCCGCGGCGCTGAGCCGCCGGGCTCCCGGCGAGCCGTGCGGCGGCCATAGATCCGATGGCCGCCCTACGGCACGACTGACGATTCAGAGCCGCTCCTCGAGCACAATCGTCACGCTGTCGCCCGCTTCCTTTCCGATTGCTTCGCGAAGCTCGGCTTTGACCGGCAGTTTGTGGCGGCCGTCGCCCAAGGCCATGAAGGAACTGCGGAATGGATGGCCGTCGATCTTGCCGCGAACTTTCACCAGGCCGCGGGTACCAAAGAAATCCGCCGAGCGGGGCCAGACGACATAACTCCAGCCGCCCTTCTGCGCACTTTTTTGCAGTTTCGCGGTGAAGACCTGATTTATGGTTTCTGATCTTGGGCGCTTGGTTTCCTGTTTGGCCATTGGAATCTCCTCATCTCTTAGTCGAACGAGCGAGGCCGAAATCGACACCGGTTAAAAAAAAAGGCACCGCTCCCTCGCGGTCGCGGCTCAGTAACAATGTCGCGGCTCAGTAACAATGTCGCGGCTCATTATGAGTTCCCGCGGTGATAGGATCGGTCCATGCCATTATATGCGTACCTGATATTGGCGGTGGGCTGGATCGTCTGGTTGACGCCCTTCGTGGTGGCCAAACGGGCGAGCGGGCCGGCCAGAGTGCTCGACCGGCGGGCACGGTGGGGATTGGTGCTGGTGGGGATCGGATATGCGCTTTTGTGGCAGGGCAGGTTTTGGGAAAGGCCTCTGCCAACGTGGCGGCTGGTGCTGACGATCGTATTTCAGGCGCTCGCGGGCGTGTTTTCCTGGACCGGGACACGCGCGCTGGGACGGCAGTTGCGCGTCGACGCGGGGTTGAGCTCCGATCACGAGCTGATCACGCACGGCGTTTATCGCGTGGTGCGACACCCCATTTACGCTTCGATGCTATGCCTGCTGCTGGGCACCGGTTTCGCTCTCACTTCGTGGCCGCTGCTGGCGGGGGCGATCGCGTTTTTCATTGTGGGCACGGAGATCCGGATTCGGATTGAAGAGCGGCTGCTGGTCTCCGCTTTTGGCGATCGGTACGAGGAGTACCGGCGCAAGGTGCGCGCGTACATTCCGTTGGTGCGGTGAAAGCGATTACTTGAGGATATCGATGTTGCCGCTCTGATCGATGAGTCTCAGCGAGCAGCCACCGCCGCCGATTTTGCCCGAGATCGACTGATCTCCCACCTGGCCACTTACCGTCATCGGCGCCTCCGAAGAAATGTGTCCGAACGACGTCCTTGCCGTTACGTCGTAGCCCGCGCCCTGCGGCAGCACCACCTTGATCGGTCCGAAAGTCGTGCTGAGCGAGATGGGCTGGCACTTGTTCGAGGCTTTCGCTCGCACGGTGACGGACCCGCTTTGGTTATCGACGGTAATCGGCTGGGCTACATCTTCCACGGTTACGCCGGCGAACGATGTCTTCGCATAAACCTCGCCGCCGACATCCGAGGCGCGAATCGGCGCACTTTGGGCGGTGAGACGCGCGCCGCCTTTTATGGTGTGCACATCGATGCCGCCGAAGGTGGTTTCCACGGTCACCGGCCCGTCCACGGTATCGCCGGTCACCTGGGAGCTCTCGGCGTGGACGGTGGCGCCCTTACCGATGCGCGAGAAACGGACGGCGCCGAAAGTAGTGCGCAGGTCAGCCGTTCCGGCAATTCCGGCGGTTTCCACGTCGCCGCTCTGATTCTGCACGCTGACGTCGGACCTGGCGTCGCGTACGGTCACTTTGCCGAAGGAATCGCTGATGGTGGCCACGCCGGCGACGCCCGCCACCGAAACGTTGCCGCTGCCGGAGCGGATTTCGAGACGCTTGCCGATGTTGGAGATTTTGATTTCGCCGAAGTTGTCGCGGACGTCGAGCTCTCCGGTCACGTCGCTCGCGGTCACGCGGCCACTGGAATCGATCAAGGTGACGTCGCCATCGTTGCGCGCGAGCTCGATATCGCCGAAGGAAGTTTCGATGCGCTGCTTGCCGCGCCCGCCGGTGAAAGACACTTTTCCGCTGCTGTCGCGGATGTCGGCCGGAGCGTGCAGATCGGTGACGGATACCGTGCCGAATTGATTGCGCAGCTCGAGCGGGGCGGTATCGGGCATGACGATATCGAGATCGACGGACCAGGAGAGATTGTGGAAGATGCCGGAGATCCTCGGGAACTCGGTTCGAACCGAGACGCCGGCGCCGGTTTCATCGACGGAGATTTTGATGCCGTCGCAAATTGCGTGGGCATCCTGGGCACGGCCGGACGAGCATTTGATGGAGGCACGGATATCGACTTCGGGCTTGGCCTGAGTGTGGATAGAGACGCTGCCCTGGGAGTGCTCGACGCGCAGGCTTCGCCCGGGGGCCAGAGGTACGGATTTATTAAAATCGCGGGATACTTCCTCGCGGGCGTTGGCGGCGCAGGCGGCGCAGCAGGCCAACACCATGGCGCTAATTCCGATTCGCATGGTTCATCCAATCCTCAAGAGTTTTTTTCTTTTCGCCGAACAGCGAGGCCAGTTCGGTCCGCAGATAGGCGTTGTAGGGGTTCCGGGCCGCGGCCGTCTTCAACTCGGCGATGGCCGAATCGAGCAGCGTGAGCTTCTCGCGGTAGGCGGCGGCAAGGGGAGACGGGGAGCGCTCGAGTTCGGGGCCGGCGACAGCGTCAAGGTTGGCGATGGAGCGGGCGTAGGCGGCCTCGGCCTGTTCGACCTGCTGGAACGCGGCATCGGTGAGCAATTCCCGGTTGGCCGGCGGACTCTGGCGGGGCGACAAGAGCACGGCGGCAATCAGGATGGAAGCTGCTACGGCGAGAACCCAGCGCCAGGGTTGCGGTTTCGGCTTTCGCGCCGGTTCCGCCACCAGCGTGGCGCGAATCCGCGGCCATAATTCCGGGCTCTCCCACTCCTCGTGCAATTGCGGGGCGAGGTGCGAGATCGCGATCCACAAAGAGAGCTGGATGCGGCAGGCTTCGCAGGTTTCGGCGTGCGCGCGGGCGTCCGGCATTAGGTCGGGCGTGCGCAGGGCGCGTTCCAGGTCGTCGCATTGAAAAATCATGGCCGGGCCTCCGTCAACAGACGCTGCAATTCCCGTTTGGCCTCGAACAGCCAGGCTTTCGATGTGCCTTCGGGGATTTCCAGAATGGCTGCGATTTCCGAGTGCTTCATTCCCTCGACGGCAAACAGCAGAAAGACCGTGCGGCGGCGCGGATCGATCCGCCGGAGTGCTTGCGCGAGTTGCGCGCGCAAGGCGATTTGCGGCTGCGGAGCGGAGGCTGCCGCCACGGGCTCGGCGTGCTGGGCCGCGAGTTGACGCTTGCGAATGAGGTCGTAACAGGCGTTCATACAAATCCGGCAGAGCCAGGTGCCGATGGCGGAGCCGCCCGCGAATCCATCGATGCCGCGGTAGGCCTTGAGGAACGTGTCCTGCACGGCGTCTTCGGCATCCTGGCGGTTGCCGGCGATATGGCAGGCGATGCTTTTGAGGCGCTCGCCGTGCGTCCGGTAGAGTTGTTCGAACGCGGATATCTCCCGCCGCCGGCACGCCGCCAGCAGTTCGGCCTCGGACCGGTAGCAGGCGATCGGTTTCGGTGCCATCAGCGCCAATGGGCTCACTCCAGTCATCTTCCCGCTTGGTTCCGACTATTGGACGGCCGGCGGGGCGGAATCGTTGGAAATCGGCTCCTCGCCGAAAAAGCACCGTTCCCTGGCGGTTGGGGGCTCATTAGTTGTGCGTTGAATCGGCAGTTGATAAGCCGCGACCGCGAGGGAGCGGTGCCTTTCGCGCATACTAACGGTGGAACTTTCCCTGCCAATTCTCGATCACGGTGAAAGGCGGGGGCGGCACCAATCCAGTGGTCGGAAAGATGAATCGCTGGCCATCGGGAGAGACGTCGAACTGAAAGTCGCGGGTGGTGCTGTACTGCGGCACGCCCGCGATGCGGAATAAGGCCTTGGGCTCGCCGAAATCGAGGACGCCGCGAACCGCCGCCGCGAGCATCTGGTTGTCGAGTCCCAAGAAGTAGACCTCATGGCCATCCTGACACCATCGGACGAGCCATGCCCCGTCGCGGGAAACCTGGCGTCGTTCTCCTGCCACGTGAGGCGTGGGCTCGGGCTCGAAGGCTTGCAGGTATACTTCCGGCCTTCCCGATTCCAGAGACACGAACGCCACCTGCTTGCCGTCAGGCGAGAAAGCCGTTCCCCACTGGGCGAAATTGTTTTTCAGGAACGGCATGGCTTTTCCGCCGGCCACATCCGCGATCCAGCCGGTTTGCTGCTCTTGCTGCACCCCGTCGTCGAGGGCGATAAAGCGGCCGTCGGAAGACCAATCGGTCGGCAGGGCCGGATGGCTGTCCCCGACGAAGGCGAACACCTTGGGGGGTTCGGCGCCGCTTACGTCGAGAACCGCAACGCGCGGCCCTCCGACTTTCGGGGATGCTCCGACGGCGATGTGCGTGCCGTCAGGCGACCACACCGGCCTTCGATGAACATCGGGAGGAAAGGTAATTTGCCGGCTTTCTCTTCCATCGGCGTCAAAGCTCCAGATACTGGTAGCGCCACCGGTGGGACTCCACACGGCGGTAGCCACGCGGCGCCCATCGCGCGAGATGCGTACGTTGCCCCATTGGCGCACCGGGCGTGCGACGGTTCCCACTTCGTTGCCCCCGCGGTCGTACCACTTCAAGTCCGACACCGGGAAGTCCGGCTGGTATACGAGCACACCATTGTCCGAGACCGAAAAGCAGGCCGCGAGAGTGGGACCGTAGTAAACCACGTTCTGGGCAATCGGGAACGAATCGCCGGCCAGCCGGAGTTGGGCGGCGTCGAATGGTTGCGCCAGCAGGTTGCCGTCGCGGATGAAGAGCAGATCGCCAGGTTCGCCGGGTCGTGGCGGAAGCGCGTACTCGACGCGCGAGTCTGTCTGCATCAATCGCACCGGCTTCGGATTTGCGTACTCCGCCACTACCGCGGCGCCGTGCGGCGCGCCCTCGTCATACACTGCATAGAGCAAGCGGTCGCTGCCCGGCAGGAATTGGGGCCAGCGGACCCCGCCGAAACCGGGTCCCCGGCGCATGCTACCGTCCTGCAGGTGAAGTTCTCGCATTTCGCCCACGCCGAGGTAGAGCACCAGGTCGCCATTGTTACGCCATAAGCCAAGCTGCGGAATCTCGCTGAGTTCCGCCACGGTACGCGAGGAGCCGAGTCCAGATTCACCTCTTTCAGCGTGTTCCTGACCGAAAACAGCAGCGAGCGGCTGTCCGGCGACCAGTACATAGTCCATGCGCCCTCGGTGCCGGCTACGGAGTGCATCTCGGGCGAAGCCAGATCGCGAATCCACACACTCGCGCCGCCGGCTGTGGTGGCGGTGAACGCCAGTCTCTTGCCGTTCGGAGAAATGGCCATCGATTGGCGCGTTACGGTGGGCAAGAACATGGTTCCCGGCGGCATGGGAATTTCGAACTGCACCACCTGCCGCGGCGTTTCGACAGCGGGGCGGCGCAGGTAGAAAAGAGCTCCCGCGCCCAGCAGCAGAGCCAGCGCAATCAGCGTCGCCGCCACCATGCCTCGCCCGCGGGGCGCGGCTGTTCCTGGAGTGGGAGAAGCAACCTCGGGTTGGACGCCTGAAACTTCCGCGCGCTGCCGCAACAGGCGACGCAGGTCCACGACCATGTCCCGCATGCTCTGGTAGCGGTCGGCCGGGTCCTTTTCCAGGGCTTTCTCCACGGCCATCCGCAGGCTGGATGGCAACTCATTGGGTAGTGGCGAGGGATCGGCGTGAACGATGCCCTGCATCACCTCGAGCCTCGATTGCCCGGAGAACGGCCGGCGTCCCGCCAGCAGTTCGTACAGCACCACTCCGAACGAAAAAATATCGCTGCGCTGGTCGACAGGCCGGTCCGTAACTTGCTCCGGCGACATGTATGCGATGGTTCCGACGACGGTGCCCGGCATGGTGGTCTCGGGTCCCGCGGTTCTGGTCACTTGCTCCGGCTCGATCCGCTCCTGCAGCTTGGCCAGACCGAAGTCCGCCAGCTTGGCGTAACCGTTGCGCCCTACCAGGATGTTGTCGGGTTTGATGTCGCGATGCAGAATGTCCGCGTCGTGCGCCGTGGCCAGGGCGTCCGCCACTCCTATGAGCAGGGCTACAATTTCACGCCACGAGCGCTTTTCGGCGCGCGCCCAGTTGGTAAGCGTGCCGGCGTCCACGAACTCCAGCACCATGTACTGGCAACCTTGGTATTCGCCAGTGTCGTGCACAGTGAGGATGTGGGGATGGCTCAACGACGACGCCAGTTGCGCCTCGCGCTGGAAGCGCCGCCGGGCTGCGGCATCGCCCAGTTCGCCGGATAGGAATTTCATGGCCACCGGGCGATTCAGCTTGGTATCGAGCGCCCGATAGACCATACCCATCCCACCCTTGCCGAGGAGCGACTCGATGCGGTAGGCGCCGATTTGCGTGCCGGCCTCGATGGTGTAGTCAGGGCCTGCCGGCCCGCCGGACGATTCCGGATCGATCGATCCGCCAAGAAATTTGCTGGCGCGCCGATCGGCGCTCAGGAGGGTTTCGACCTCGGCGCGAATATCCTCGGGCAGTTGGACCAGAAACGTGGCTTGCCGGTCTGGCGGCAGATCCGCCGCTGCCGCGAAGGCTCGCTCTATCTCCGGCCAGTTTGTGCTGCCGCCCGCCTGCCCGTTCGTCATTATGCCGATTCCTGTAGACGGCGGAACAGCCAGGCCTTGGCAATCGTCCAATCCCGCCGCACGGTCGCTTCCGATGTCTTGAGCACGGTGGCGATTTCCCTGGCGCCGAGCCCCACGAAAAAGCGCATTTCCACCACCTGGCATTTGCGCGCATCGAGAGCCGCCAACTCCTCCAGGGCGGCATCCAGGGAAACCAGTTGATCGGGCTGTTTCACCGCGATTGTCATGGCTTCCTCGAGTACCAGCGGGATCATTTCCACGTCCCGCTTCCCGGCGTGGCGGCGCCGCGAATAGTCCACCAGAATGCGCCGCATCATGCGCGCCGCGATGGCGAAGAAGTGCGCGCGGTCCTCCCAGCAGGGAGGGTTCGGTCCTGCCAGCCGGAGATACACTTCGTGAACCAGGGCGGTGGTCTGCAGAGTATGGCCTTCCCGCTCACGCTTCAGGTGGTAGTGCGCGAGCCGCCGCAACTCGGGGTAGACCAGGGGCACTAAATCGTCGCGCGCGGCGGCGTCTCCGCCGCTCCATTGTCGCAACAAGTCTGTGACGCCGCTGTGGTGCACCACTGCGTCCCCCGGCCCAAACATTCTAGCAACTTCGCGCAAAAAGAATGTGCGCGGCGGTTATCGATTGTTCGCGGCCGCTGCGCTCTCTGGAGTGAGGAGATCCAATATGCGATTGACTTCCAAGTTTTCGTTTTCGGCGCTGAGCCTGGTCTCGGCGCTGGTAATGTCCGTTTCCGCCGACGCACAGACGCGGTATACCGTAACCGATCTCGGTCCCGCCGGCAACCCATTCAGCCAGGCCACATTCCTGAACGATTCCGGTCTTGTGACGGGCCTGGAGACCGCCGCGGACGGCACCCAGCATGCAGTCGTCTGGTACTGGGGAACCTTCACCGACATCAGCAAGCCCGGCCTCGGAGGCCCTAACAGCGGGGCGGGCGGCGTGAACAAGTTCGGCCAGATTATTGGCGTGGCCGAAACCGCCAACCAAGATCCCAATCACGAGAACTTCTGCGGGTACGGCACCGGCCGCCAGTGCCTGACGTTTCTCTGGGATTTCGGCGCGATGACGCCCCTACCCACGTTAGGCGGCGTCAATTCCACTTATGGGGCGATCAATAACCTGGGAGAAGTGGCCGGGATTGCCGAGACCAGCCAGCGCTCCATGTGCCAGGCGCCGGCGGCCGTGAATGGCACCGGTCCGCAGGTGCTCGATTTTGAACCCGTGGTGTGGGGGCCGGCGGACGGGCAGATTCGCCAGCTTTCCACGCTGCCCGGCGACACCGTCGGCATGGCGCTGGGGATCAACGACGAAGGACAGGTGGTAGGCGGAACGGGCAACTGCGCCAACACCGTGGTGCCCGGATTCGCCGCCGCGCCGCATGCCGTTCTGTGGGACCGTGACGGCTCGGCGCACGCGTTGCCCAGCCTGGGTGGAAGCGCGCCCGACACCAGCGTCCTTGGCGCCGGAAACTTCGCGTGCGCCATCAACAACCATGGAGTCGCGGCCGGGCAGGCCACGCTCCATGACAACAAAACCTGGCATCCGGTTCTTTGGCAGGACGGGATCATCTCCGACCTCGGAGTTCTTCCCGGTGACCTGGTGGGAATCGCCGCCGGAATCAACAACCGCGGAGAAGTGGTCGGCGCGAGCGTCAGCGCACCGGGCCCGGCAAGCGGAAATCCACGGGCCTTCGTCTGGCGCGACGGGGTCATGACCGACCTCAACACACTGGTGCCGGCGGGCTCACTGTATCTTCTGACCGCCTCCGCGGTCAACGACTCCGGTGAGATCGTGGGCTTTGGCGCTACCGAAGACGGCGATCTGCATGCTTTTCTGGCCACGCCGTGCCATGGAAGTTCGGGCAGTTGCGGTAGCTCAAGCACGACGGCCACTACCCAGTCCGGGGCGCGGCGCAAGGTGGTGTTGTCAGAGCGCGCCCGGCAGATGCTGTTCCAGTCAGGCCTTCGCCGGCTCTAACAAGCCAGCAGCCGGAGGAAGGCGGCTCGCCGCTTTTCCTCCGGCCTCAGGGCCGATTTGCGTCTCAGGCCCGTGGGACGGGTTTTTGGCGAGTGGGCGCAAGTCTCCTGTTATGCTACGTCATTGGTGTTCTGGTACTGGTGCTTCGTCGGGCCGGCGTTGTTGCTGGCGATCCTCTCATTGCGCGGCGAGCGCAAGCGGGCCGTATACGTGGAACGGCGGCTGGCGGAAACGCCGCACGATCTGCCACCGGTCTCTGTGGTCGTTCCAGTAAAGGGTGAGGACTACGAACTGAGAGAAAACCTGGCCGCGCTGGCGGCGCAGGATTATCCGGATTTCGAGTTGCTCGTGGCGGCGCGTTCGGCGGCGGATATTCCGCCGGGTGTGCTGCCGGACAAGGTCCACGTGGTTCTGGCGGGGAGCGATGATTCGGCCGCCAGCGAGAAAGTGCAGAACCTGCGGGCGGCGGTGGCGGCCGCGCGCAAGCGCAGCCAGGTTTATGCGTTCGCCGATTCCGATGGGCGCGTGACGCCACGGTGGCTGCGCTCGCTGGTGGCGCCTCTGGCGGAGAAAGGCGTGGGGGCATCGACCGGGTATCGCTGGTACGCACCCGTTCCGCCGACCTTCTGGACTCTGATGCGCAGCGTGTGGGACGCGGTGGCACTAAGCCGGCTGGGTCCGGGAGATTGCAGCTTCGCATGGGGCGGCGCCATGGCCATGCGGCGCGAGACGTTTCACGAACTGGACATTCGGGGATGGTGGAAAGATGCCGTGAGCGACGATTACGCGCTGAGCGCGGCGGTGCATGCGGCGGGATTGACGATTGCGTTCGCTCCCGGTGCGATGGTGCCGAGCCACGAGCGAATACCGGGGCGGAAGGTGCTGGGGTGGATGCGGCGGCAGATGACGATCACCCGCGTCTACAATCCGCGCTTGTGGTGGCTCGCTCTGGTGGCGCACATCTTCTACTGCGGCGGGATGGCGGCATCGATTGTGGCGTCGGTGCGCGGATTCCGGCTGGCGGAGTGGGCGCTGCTGGCGCAGCTTTCGCCGGGAATGCTGAAGGGGCTGAATCGCGCGACGCTGGCCAGGGCGGCGCTACCGGAATGCGAGGCATGGTTCAAGCGGCACCAATGGGTGCACGCGATCTGGGTGCCCTTGGCGACGTGGCTCTGGCTGGCGGTGCTGATAGCTTCGGCGTTTGGAAATACCATCCGCTGGCGGGGGCACCAGTACCGGCTGAGGCGGCTGTCGAAGAGCGCGGGCGAGTGATTTCGCTTTTACCGCGGGGACGGCGAGACGCTGAGCAAGCGGAATTCACCACAGAGCCACGGAGACACTGAGAAAAGCAAGAAACAAAATCAAACCCGAGGGCGCGGAGGTGGCAGAAGCCACGGAGGGGTAGAGGATTCGGACGTCCCCGTGTCTGGGAGCCTATGGGTTCCGGGAGCCCATCGACCAAAGTTAGGTGCGGTTCATCACATGGGCGTCAACTTGCTAAATAGAGTTGCGTCCAAGTGAGGAACCAATGGGGAAAGCACTCGAAAACGTAACGGAAACGGCCACCGGCTTCGGCCGCGATGTAAAAGATTCCGTGGTGGAATTCGGAAGGTCGATGGGGGGAAAAATTGACACGGCGCGGGCGCGCACAGGCGACGCGTTGAGCAATGCGGCGGCATCGGTGCGGGAGGCTTCGGCAAGAATCGACGTACTTGCGGGGAGCGCTGCCCACAGCCTGGATGCCGCCGGATCGGTGGTGAAAGAGGCGAATCTCAATAGCGTGCGCCGCGGCTTACGGAGATTTGCGGGGAACAACCTTACCGCCACGGTAATGGCGGCTATAGTCCTGGGTTACTTCATCGGAGCGGCGTTCGGCCGCAAGAGTGCCACATAGGGCACGCAAAGGAGGACCAATGAAAAGCCGAATTGTACTGTTAGGAGCCTTCTTGTGCCTCGGGGCGTTTGCCCGGGGGCAAGCCAACAATCCGAACAACAAAGATACACAGCAGCAATCCGCCAACCGGGTGAAACGCCCGGCGGAGGGAACCGCGGAGTCGGTGACCGGCTGTGTAGACGAGCAGAACGGGCACTATGTGCTGCGCGACGTGAAGACGGACCAACTCATCAAGCTCCAGCCGAGCGGCGAGAGCGCCGACAACGATTTCGCGCGTTTTGTCGGACATCAGGCGCAGGCCACGGGCACGCTGTCATCGGGCACGCTCACGGTGGCGCACATCGGGCAGGTGGCGGACATGTGCCCGATCGGGAAGTGACGGAGGAAAAAGCACCGCTCCCTCGCGGTCGCGGCTCTGTAGGCGCTGATGTTTCAGAACGTGATGAATGAGCCGCGCGCGCAAGCAAGCGGTTTGCCGCTACGTTATTAGTTCGATTTGCGGAATGCCATGCCGGCAAAGCTGACTACGCTGCGATCGTCGATGTTCCATTGTTCGTAGCGGAGCAGTTCGCCGGAGGATTTGGGCGCGGTCTTCAGGAAGGTATAGAAGGGCGACGAGCCGCACCACTTCAAGTCGTCGTGCCGTTCCTGGACCAGTGACCAGAAGCCTTCGGCGTCGAGGGCGTTGATGCGGGCGATCCGCTGATCGTCGCGATCGGCGACGTTCTGCATCACGCCCTCGCCGGCATGGCAGTCGAAGCTGTCCTGGTAGCGCACGCCCATGTGGGCCATATCGACGCCGAGGATCCAGAACAGCCGGTCCCCTTCGCGGTCGCGCAGTTCGGTTAAGGCATCGAGAAAACGCTTCACGTCATCGTTGTCCTCGGGTTTGCCGCCGCGATAGATGCTCTGCGCATACGATCCGCAGAGGATCGGCAACACCTTTACGTTCGCCCCCATCAGGTGTTGGAGAAAGATCATTTGCAGCTCGATGGTGTGCTCGAACGAGTGGCAATAGTCCTCCATTTCGATGGCGTGCGGGGCGCGTTCGGCCAGCCAGTCGACCAGGCGGGTGTTGGTCTCGCTTTCGCCGAGGGGAGTGAGAAAGCGCTTGCGGGTGAGGCCGAATTTCTCGGGCGTGCCGTAGTGGGAGGTAGCGAGAATGACGAAGGTGCGGTCGCGATGCTCGGGGCGCAGCATGCGGTACGCGGCCTGGTAGGATTGCCATCCGCCGGACGGGCTCACGTGCGGCGCGGCGATGGCGAACAATCCATCGGCGGGAGCGGTGGAAGCAGCGCCGTCACCGTCGGCCATATATTGCACCATGGTCTCGCGCAGTTCTTCGGGGTCGGCGGGATATGCCGCGCCGGCGTGGGCCGGCTCGCGCGTGGGTTTTTCCGCGAAATCGCGCCGCTTCTCGAGTTGCATGCGGGCGAAGGTTTCATCTTCGAGGAATCCGGCGCTCGATAACGCTTCCATGAGACGGCGCGAGATCTCTTCGGTCTCCAGGCGCCCGGTGATGCGCGCGAGCATGGCGCGGAGGTCGAGATCGGTGTGGCCGCCGTCGAAGCACTGGAGGCATTCCACCAGGGGCGGCGGAATGATCAGCATGGCATCGGAGAACCGGTAGGGATCGCGAATGAACAGCCCGGGATCCTCGCGCGAAGGCGAGGGCATGAAATCGAGCGTCATGCGGAGACGGGGGAGTGTTTTGGACACTTCGTCCATGGTAGCGCAGCTATCATCGTAAAGGCCCATGCTGCGCAGGGCCGCGCGAGAGCTCGCGATACTTGCGGAGCAATTCGTACATCACCACTCCGCCGGCGGTAGCGACGTTGAGGGAATGCTTGGATCCCAGCATGGGAATGCGGACGCAGGTATCGCAGAGGGCGGAAACTTCCGGCGGGAGGCCCTCGAGCTCATTGCCGAAGGCGACGCAGACGGGGAAGCGCGGCTTCCAATCGTAAAGGTCGACCGAGTGTACGCCGGTTTCGATGGCGGCGATCTCGTAGTCGCGCGCGCGGAGGGTGCGGATGAGGTCAGCGGTATCGGGGGTATGCTCCCAAGGGACCGTGTCCTCGGCGCCGAGGGCGGTTTTGGAGATCTCTTTGCGAGGGGGCTTGGCGGTAATGCCGCAAAGGTAGAGCTTCTCGACGGAGGTGGCATCGGCGGTGCGGAAGAACGCGCCGACGTTGTAGAGGCTGCGGATGTTGTCGAGCAGGACGGCTACGGGCAACTCCGCGATGGCCTGGTAGAGCGCGCCGCCGCTGGTTGCCTGGAAGGGTACGCGGTCCATGATGCTAAACTAAGCACAATAACAGACATGTTGTCGATTGTGATCCCGATTCACAACGAGGAGCATTCGATTCTCCCGTTGTATGACCGTCTCACGCTCGTGCTCGAACAGCTTCAGCGGCCGTACGAGATTCTGTTCGTGGACGACGCGTCATCGGACCGGAGCTTCGAACTGCTCGCCAACCTGGTGGAGACGGACGCGCACCTGAAGGTGATCCGGCTGCGCCGGAATTTCGGGCAGACGGCGGCGCTTTCGGCGGGATTTCACGAAGCCAAGGGCGATGTGGTGGTGGCCATGGACGGCGACCTGCAACACGCGCCCGAGGACATTCCCGCGCTGCTAATGAAAATCGATGAAGGGTTCGATATCGCCAGCGGCTGGCGGAAGCATCGCGTGGATAACGCCATCATGCGGAAGATTCCTTCGCGGGTGGCGAACTGGCTGATGGCGAAAGTGTCGGGCATTGAGCTGCGGGACTTCGGAACCACGTTCAAGGCGTACCGCGCGGAAGTTCTGAAGGACGTGAACCTGTACGGCGAACTGCACCGCTTTATTCCGGCGCTGGCCAGCTTTTATGGCGCGCGCATCGCCGAAGTGCCGATTCGCAATACGCCGCGGACAGCAGGCG
>Ga0181521_10000516_pt1 | contig 47110 bp, 39 predicted proteins | sample PEATcosm2014_Bin_32_FD_119764 | JGI IMG/M metagenome (GOLD analysis project Ga0181521, IMG submission 119764) | Peatland microbial communities from MTU Mesocosm Facility, Houghton, MI, USA - PEATcosm2014_Bin02_60_metaG | ecosystem: Environmental > Terrestrial > Soil > Wetlands > Peat | place... | reverse complement strand
GCTGCCGAGGTAACTGCCCTTGAGCGTGCGTTCCTCGGCGACCAGCTGGGTCTGCGGCAGCATGAACCGCGCCGCTGGCGGCGCCAGTCCTGCGGTGACCGTCGTTCCGCCGCGGCGGGTTATGGCGAACGCGAGCTCGAGTGCGCGGCTGCTGCCGGCCATCTCGAAGGCGAACTCCGCGCCGCCGGCGAGGACGGTCCGGACGCGCTCCGCCGCGTCTGCCTCGCGCGCATCAACCACGTGCGTGGCGCCGAGCTCGCGTGCGAGGGCGAGCTTGGCCGGATCGAGGTCGATGGCGACGATGGGACCCGCTCCGATCGCGCGGGCGCCGAGCAGCGCCGCGAGCCCGACGCCGCCGAGGCCCACGATGGCCGCGCTCGCGCCCGCGGGCAACTGCGCCGTGTTCACGACCGCACCGACGCCGGTGATGACCGCGCAGCCGAACACTGCCGCCTCCGCGAACGGCAACGTGGGATCGACGGCAACGAGGCTCTGGCGTGCGAGTACCGCGTGGGTCGCGAACGCCGACACGCCGAGGTGATGGTGGAGTGCAGTGCCGTGCTCGTGCAGCCGCCGTGCACCGCCGAGCAGGGTGCCTGCGCTGTTGGCCGCGAAACCCCGCTCGCACAGCGCCGGACGGCCGGCCCGGCACGGAGCGCATGCCCCGCAGGTCGGCACGAAGGAAGCGACCACGTGCGCCCCGGGCGCCAGATCCGTGACCCCCGCGCCAAGCGCTTCGACGGTGCCGGCGGCCTCGTGACCCAGCACCATCGGCAGCGGCCGGGGACGGTTGCCGTCGATGACCGACAGATCCGAGTGGCACAGGCCAGCCGCGCGGATTCGTACCAGCACCTCGCCCGGCCCCGGCGGATCGAGCTCGACGTCCGCGAGCCGCAGCGGGTGGCTCGCTGCATAGGGCGGCGGATCGCCGGAGCGGTCGAGTATTGCTGCGCGTATGTGCATGAAGCTCCCCGGGGGCCGGCACTGGCCCTTGCTCTGCTAGTCTAGCCCCCGCGCCGCGCATCGTGGAGCAACCGAGTTGCAGCACCTCAATACCGCCCGCGCCGACTATCGGGCGTTCCGCACGATCACGACTCGGTGGATGGACAATGACGTCTACGGCCACGTCAACAACGTCGTCTACTACTCGTACTTCGACACGGCCGTGAACGCCTATCTGATCGAGGCGACCGGCACCGATATAAGGCGCCTGCCGGCGATCGGCATCGTCGCCGAGACGAGCTGCCGGTTCCTCAAGGAGCTGTCGTTCCCCGAACCGGTGTACGCAGGGCTGCGCCTCGAGAAGCTCGGCAACTCGAGCGTGATCTACCAGATCGGCCTGTTCAGCGGCGAGGCGGTGGAAGCCGCGGCCATCGGACGGCTGGTGCACGTCTACGTCGATGCGCTGACTCGCACCGTCGTGCCGGTGCCGGAGGCGATCCGCGCGGCGGTCGGGCGCCTGCGCGCGGCGTGATCCGCGCCCGGCCCTCCTCGGCCCCAGTGCAAGCTCCGGCCGTGCTGGTGGCTGACGGCACGCGCCCGCCCCGCGGTGGTGCCCGCCGGAGCGTCGAGCGCGACGGGCCTGCGGCGCACAGCGGGACGCCGGAGTAGCGGCGCTCGCTCGCGGCCCTTCCCGACCACCGCCGGTCGTTCAGCCGGTACGGCGGCTAGGCGACCGGGATCTGCGCGATGGTCGCGGCGCCGTGCTTGATCCCAAGCGCGCCGCTGCGGACGACCTCGAGCACCTCGCCGTGCTGGGACGCCTGCGCCAGGAAACGCGTCACCAGCGCTTCGCTGCTGGTGAGCTCGACGACGAAGTTCTGCAGCGATCCGGACAGGATCCGTCCGGCGGACTCCGTCACCAGGGCCGTGAGCGGCTCGAGCTGCGCGGCAGTCACCCGCAGCTTCAGCAGCAGCAGCTCGCGCTCGAAGTGCTCGCCACGGGTCAGGTCGTCGACCTGCACGACGTCGATGAGCTTGCGGAGCTGGCTGATGATCTGGGCGATTACCGCATCGTTACCGGCGGTCACGAGCGTCAGGCGCGACACCGTCGGCTCGTCGGTCGGGGCCACCGCCAGGGACTCAATGTTGTAGCCGCGGGACGAAAACAGGTTCGCGACGCGGCTCAAGGCGCCCGCTTCGTTCTGCAGAAGGATCGCGACGATGTGGCGCATGGCAGCAACCGGCTGGTCTGGAAGGCGTTTGCGAGCATAGCGCGGATTTTTTTGCAGTGCGTAGACGACGCCGCGGGCGGTTGCTACTCTCGGCCGTGTCGTCAGGGAGAAAGCCACTGCCGTGAGACAGAGCCACGAGACCGCTGGCGACTACCGCCACCCGCTCGCGGGACGGACGATGTCTGGTGCCGAGATGATCGTCCAGGTCCTGGCCGACGAGGGCGTCGAGGTCATTTTTGGCTACAGCGGCGGGGCGATACTGCCGACCTACGATGCCATCTTCGTCCATAACCGGGACAGCGCGGCACGGCCGATGCCGCTCATCGTGCCCGCCAACGAGCAGGGCGCTGGTTTCATGGCGGCCGGCTATGCCCGCGCGAGCGGCCGGGTCGGCGTGTGCGTCGTGACCTCGGGGCCCGGCGCGACCAACGCGGTGACCCCGGTGCGCGACTCGATGGCCGATTCGGTCCCGCTGCTCGTGCTGTGCGGCCAGGTACCGACCGGCGCGATTGGCTCGGACGCGTTCCAGGAGGCGCCGGTGTCCGCGCTGATGGGCTCGGTGGCCAAGCACGTCTTTCTGGTTACGGACCCGACCCGGCTCGAGGCGACCATCCGCACCGGCTTTGAGATCGCGCGCACCGGTCGCCCGGGTCCGATCGTCATTGACATCCCCAAGGACGTACAGACCTGGCAGGGCGTGTTCCGCGGCCACGGGCGCCTGGCCGTTCCGGGCTACCGCAGCCGCCTCAGGCAGCTCGAGGCGCAGCGCCTCGGCGAGCGCGAGCTGGGCGCGTTCTTTGCCATGTTGCGCGAATCCGACCGGCCACTCATCTACGCCGGCGGCGGCGTCATCAACGGCGACGCTGCCGAGGCGCTTACCGCGTTCGCGACCGCGTTCAACATACCGGTGGTCACGACGCTGATGGGCATCGGTGCGATCGACACGACCCACGAGCGCGCGCTGCGCATGCTCGGCATGCATGGTGCGGCGTTCGCGAACTATGCGGTGGACGACTGCGATTTCCTGATCGCATTCGGTGCGCGCTTCGACGACCGGGTGGCCGGTGTGCCGCTCAAGTTCGCGAGGAACGCCAAGCACATTGCCCATTTCGACATCGACGCATCCGAGATCAACAAGGTCAAGCGCGTGCACTTCAGCCACGTAGGACTGCTCGGCGACGCGATCGTGCAGCTGCTCGATCACGGTAAGAGCCAGGGCTTCAAGCGCGACTGGTCGGCGTGGCACGCGCACTGCGCGGAGCTCGCCCGCGTGCACAGGATGAACTACGATCGGGACAGCGAGCTGATTCAGCCGTACTACGTGATCGAGGAGCTCAACCGGCTGACGCGCGGGGAGGCGGTCATCACGACGGGCGTCGGCCAGCACCAGATGTGGGCGGCGCAGTACTTTGACTTCAAGAGCCCGCGCCTGTGGCTGACCTCCGGCAGCATGGGCACGATGGGCTTCGGGCTGCCGGCGGCCATAGGCGCGCAGCTCGCCCGGCCGGACCGGCTGGTAATCGATATCGACGGCGATGCCAGCATCCGCATGAACGTCGGCGAGCTCGAGACGGTTACGACCTACGACCTGCCGATCAAGGTGGTCGTGCTCAACAATTTCGGTGACGGCATGGTCAAGCAGTGGCAGAAGCTGTTCTTCAAGGGACGGCTGTCGGCGAGCGATAAGTCGCTGCACAAGAAGGACTTCGTCAAGGCCGCGCAGGCCGACGGGTTCCAGTGGGTGCAGCGTCTCGAGCGCAAGGCCGACGTGCGTCGCGTGGTGAGCGATTTCATCGGGTTCAAGGGACCGGCGTTCCTCGAGGTCGTGATCGATCCGGATGCCGGCGTCTACCCGATGGTCGGGCCCGGCCAGACGTACGACGAGATGATCACCGGCGAGCACATCGCCTCGCGCGGCAAGGGGCCCACGCGCCCGCCCGGCGCCAACGAGATGTTCTAGGGCAAAGCGCAGATCCCAATACCATGATTATCGCCTAGCCGCTGTCGGATCCCTTCAAGTAACAAGCCGGTCCAGTTTTTTTCACGGGCGTCGATACACACGGGCCCGCCGGTAAGCAGGCGGGCCACTCTCGGGGCCAACGTCGGGACGGGCAACGGGGGTGCGCACGAAGAGCTTCGCGGAAGCATAGGGCGAGGAGCTTGTGAGCCGCTCGGTCGCGGAATCGCAGACGGGGAAGCCTTTCTATCTGGCGCTCGCGCTGCTTGCGATGCTGTGGGCGCCTCGCGGCGCACATGCAATGTTCTTCTCGTTCTGGACGGAGCGCATGCCGGACGGGGCGGCGGGCGCCACCGGTGAACTCTGCGTGCGCAGCGACAGCAAGGTAGGCGACCGATTTTGGTCAGCAAATGGGCACGTCGCCACTGTGAAATCGCTCGTTGGCACTTCGTCCCGGTGCAAGAACCCGGCACAGCCGATACGCGCACAGGTCGAGCTGTCGCCCTCCGGCGCCTTCACAGCAGAAGCGGGAATAAACCTGCCGGACGGCTACACGCCGCAGAGTCTTAGCGACGCCCAACGGCTAGATGGCGCCATATTTTCAGCCGTAAACAAGGCTACCGATTCCGGGGTGTTTCTGGCATCAGTGCAACGCGAGGCAATCTCGAATCCGGGACTTTATGCGGACTGGCTGAGGACGGTTCAGTCGAGGAAGCTGCACGACGTCAACCAGTCTGAAATCGAGCAGCTGGAAGTTAACGGACTTAACGGGTGGCGATTCCAGACCACCGGAACGTTGAGAAACTTCTTCGAAACGAGCTACACGTATTTAATGACGGTACTCGAAGGAAATGGGGAGATTGTCACGGTCAATGTCTGGACCAGGACCAAAGTCTTCGAGAAGCAGCAAGACGAATTCAAACAAATTGCATTCAAAATAGTAGGTTTGAACCCGCCACCGCAACCTGCCGGTGAGCCTTCTGTCGCTAGCGAGTGAGCAGCGACACCGGCGGACGCCGGCGAACGGCAGTCGCTGCGATCTGAGTGGGGCAGGTCGGTGCATTTCGGTGTTCCAGTCTTTCCACGTCACGGGTGGAGTCACATGATCAACACAGGTACTGATCTGGTGAACGCCACCCCAGCAATGTTCTGATTGCCGTGCCGGGCGCAGCGTCCGTCGCCCCAAGTCGCGCCGCCGCCTTGCGCTACGGGCTGCGGCTCGGCTGCATCTCGTTCGGCGGCCCGGCCGGACAGATCGCGATCCTGTACCGCGAGGTCGTCGAGGCGCGGCGCTGGATAACAGCCGAAGAATTCACGCGCGCGCTCAATTTCTGCATGCTGCTGCCGGGTCCCGAGGCGCTGCAGCTCGTAATCTATCTGGGCTGGCGGTGGCACGGTACGCGGGGCGGGATTGTCGCGGGACTGCTGTTCCTGCTGCCGGCAGCTCTGCTGCTGACCGTGCTGTCCTTCATTTACGTGCTCTACGGGACGCTCGCCCCGGTCGAAGGGGTGCTCGCCGGCCTCAAGGCGGTAGTGGTCGCGCTCGTCGCCGAAGCGCTCGCGCGGATCGCGCGTCGCGCACTGCGCGGGCCCGCGCACGTGGCGCTCGCGGTTGGCGCGTTCGTCGCGCTCGGCGTGCTCCGGGTCCCTTTCCCGTTGCTGATCGGCGGCGCTGCACTGATCGGCGCACTGGCTTTCCGCACCGCGCCTGCGACCGCGGCGGTGCCGAGCCGCGTGGTCTCGTGGCGGCACAGCGCCCGGGTGGCGCTCGCCGGTGCCGGCCTGTGGCTGACGCCGTGGCTGACGCTCAAGGCCGTGGCCGCCGACCCGTTCCTCGGCCACGCCTACCGGTTCTTCACGGTCGCCGCGCTCGTGACCTTCGGCGGGGCCTATTCGGTGCTCGCCTATGCCAATCACGAACTCGGGGCGGTGCTCGGCTGGCTGTCGGCGCCGCAGCTCCTCGCCGGAGTGGCGCTCGCCGAGACGACGCCTGGGCCGCTGGTGCTGGTGCTACAGTTCTACGGATTCGTGGCGGGCTGGAGCCATTCCGGCACGCTCGCGGCCGGCACGGCGGCACTGCTGACGGCGGGCCTCGCAAGCTGGGCAACGTTCCTGCCGTCGTTCGTGCTGGTCCTCGCGGGCGCGCCACATATCGAGCGCCTGACCGCGAGCCCGCGACTCGGCGGAGCGCTCGCGGCCGTGACCGCCGCGGTCGTCGGCGTTATCGCGAGCTTTGCGGTCGCGGTGGCGGTGGGGGTGCTGATCCCGCGGGGCCTCGCCGATCCGGACTGGCTGCAGGGCGCGATCGCCGTCGCGGCGCTGGCGGCGCTGCTGCGCGGCGCCGACCTGGGCTGGGTGCTCGCCGGCGCCGCGGGCATCGGGCTGTGCGCCCGGCTGATCAGCGGCGGCTGACCGGGGCGGCCCGGATCAGGGTGTGTGCGCCGCGCCGCCCAGCAACGCGTCCAGCCGCGAGGTGAATACCGCGGTCGGCTGGGCGCCGAGTACCAGCGCGCCCTCAAGCTTGCCGCCGCGCTTTTCGGCGAGCACGAATCCCGGCGTGCCGTTGACGCCCAGGCGCTCGCCCTCGGCAACGTCGGCTTCGATCGCCTGGCGCGTGGCGGGGTTCTTGAGGCACTGGTCGAAGGCCTCCGCGGCGACGCCGAGGTCGAGCGCGGTCTTGCGAATCGTCGCGACCGAGAGCTTCTCCTGGCCGGCGAACAGCGCATCGTGGAGCGGCCAGAACTTGCCCTGTTCGCCGGCGCAGCGGGCGGCCTCGGCCGCCGGCAGCGCCATCGCGTGGAACGACAGCGGCATGTCGCGCACCACGTAGCGCGCCTTGCCCGTATCGACGTAATCGCGCCTGAGGTCAGGCCAGGTACGGTCGTGAAAGCGCTTGCAGAACGGGCACTGGTAGTCGGTGAACTCGACGAGAACTACGCGCGCCGTCGCCGAGCCGAGCGCGTGCAGCTCGGTGTCGTCGAGCTGCACCTTGGCCGGCTGCGCCGGGTCCGCATCGCTGGGCCTGTCGCGCTGTTCGAGGAGCGTGCGGTGAATTTCCTTCAGCTCGGCGATGATCGCATCGCCCTGTTCGTGCGTCAGGCCATTGGCCGGCCCCTGGACGCTGCAGCCGGCGAGCGCGACGCTGGCCGCGATGGTGGCCCAGGGCCGGATCCGCACGAGGATGGACGCAAGTCGCTGGGTGGTGGTCACAGGGCACCTCGGAGGCGGCGCGGGTGGGTCACGGGGGCCGCGAGACTATCACAGTGGTCGCCGCCTCCGCGTGACCGGACCGGCGCAGCGCGGCATCATGGCGGGGTTCGAGGAGGCTGCACATGAAATATCTGCATACGATGGTCCGCGTCACGGACCTCGAGGCATCGCTCGATTTCTACTGCAACAAGCTCGGCCTCGAGGAGGTCGGCCGCAGCGTCAACCAGGCCGGCCGGTACACGCTGGTGTTTCTGGCTGCGCCGCATAATCACGATGCCCAGGTCGAGCTGACCTTCAACTGGGACCCCGACAACTACACGATCGGGCGCGCCTTCGGCCACCTAGCCTACGAGGTCGACGACATCTATGCACTCTGCGCTCGGCTGATGAAGGCGGGGGTGACCATCAACCGGCCACCGCGCGACGGCCGCATGGCGTTCGTCCGTTCGCCCGACAACATTTCGATCGAGCTGCTGCAGAAGGGCGGCGCGCTGCCCGCCGCAGAGCCGTGGAAGTCGATGCCCAACAGCGGGCACTGGTGAGCGTCAGCGGAGCCCGGCGGGCCGGGACCTCGAGCCGGGCTGCGAGCGCGCCGGTCGCTGCGGCAGGGGAACTGCGGCCACGCGCTGGCGATCCCGCGCATCGATCCGTGCGGCAAATCGCTCGCGCCCACCCGGGTGCTCGTCGCCGACGCCCGGACGCTGCCCGCGAGCCTGCGCCACGGCGCTGACCGGTCGCGGTGCTAGGGCGCGCGCTCCGGCTGCTTCAACACGTCGGGCTGCGAGGCGAGGTAGGCGATCACGTCGGCGCGGTTGACGGGCTCCGGCACCAGCAGCCCCATCGCCGCACCCGGCACGAGCGAGTAAGGGTTCTCGAGGTACTGGTCGAGGAGTGCGCGGGTCCAGGTGATGTCGCTCTTACGCATCGCATCGGTGTACTTGAAGCCGTCCCAGGAACCCGCCTTACGGCCGATGACGCCGTACAGCTGCGGGCCGATCGGTGCCGGGTCGCCCTGCTTGGCGAGGTGACAGGTGGCGCACTGTGCCTTGAATACCTCGGCACCCCGGGCCGGATTCCCGGCGGGCGGCGCCTGACCGTACGCCGTGACCCCCCAGACGAGTCCGATCACCATCGTCGCTGTGAGCCTTGCATTCATGTCGGTCACCCCTTTTGCCTGTAGCGGTGTCGCCACGCGCACATGAAACGGCAGTGCGCGCTCGGCCCGCAACCGTGCAAACCGAAGGATGATTGCGCTTTCCCAAGATCGGCGACGGGCCGCAGCCCACGCGATGGTCGAGGCTGGCCGGGCCGTCGCGGATGCCGCAGCACCGACCGTCGCTGGCACTGAAGGCGCCGCCTCGCGATCGGGCGCCACCGACCTCTCCGCCTCGTCCGGGCAGTCCTCCGGTACAGTATCCACGCGGGATGCCGCGTCCCCGCAAGCCCCCTAGGAGCCTGCCCGCGTTGAACCGGATCGCTGCACGCTCGTCGGCGCGCTGCTGGCTGGTGCTCGGGCTCATCCTCGTCTGCCTGCCGCCGGCACCTGCCTGGGGCTGGGGTGCGCAGGGGCACCGCATCGTCGGCGACATCGCCGAGCAGTTTTTGGATGCGAGGACCCGCGCCGAGATCAGCAGGCTCGCCGGCGATGTAAGCCTCGCGCAGCTGGGCCTGTGGCTGGACGAGCAGAGGGGCCGGCTGAGCGCTGCCGAGCCCGGCTCCGAGCGCTGGCACTACGACAACCGGCCGGTGTGCAGGCCGCAAGCCACGGTCGACAGCTACTGCGCGGACGGCAACTGCGCCTCGCACGCCTACCGCGAGTACCTCGCTGTGCTGCGCGACCGCAGTGCGCCCGTCGAGTCGCGGTTGTTTGCGCTCAGGGTCGTCGTGCACGTGCTCGCCGACGTCCACCAGCCGCTGCACGCCGCCGACAACGGTGACCGCGGTGCCAATCAGGTGCTGGTACGCGTCGGCCGGCGCAGCCGGGCGAAACCGCTGCACGCCGCCTGGGACGTCGACTTCGTGAAGCGGGCGATGCGCGGTGCGCCGGAAGGTGCGTTCGCGGCGCGGCTCGCGGCGGAGCACCGCGGCGCGCGCTCGCAGATCGAGTCCGGCGATCTTGCGGACTGGATGCAGGAGTCTTACCTGCTCGCCCGCGACTATGCCTACGGCCGCCTGCCCGGCTTCGTCTGTGGCGAGGCTCCCCGATCCGTGCTGCAGCTTCCGGTCGAGTATTCGGACGGCGCCGCCGACATCGTCAGCGAGCAGCTGGCCCGGGCCGGCATCCGGCTCGCCGCGGTGCTGCGCGCCACACTCTAGGGTGCCGCCACCCTGCTACCATCGGCGGGCAGCGTGCGGGACCGGTGGCGGCAGCGCGCCGCGTTGCGGGGAGGCTCCGATGCCGACAGTGCTGATTACCGGCGCCGGTCGCGGCCTTGGACTCGAGTTCGTGCGGCAGTACGCGGCGGACGGCTGGAGCGTGCTCGCCACCGCGCGCAACCCTGCGAAGTACCCCGAGCTCGAAGCCCTGACCAAAGCCGCGGCGGGCCGGATCAAAGTGTTCGTCCTGGACGTCGTCGATCACGCCGCGATCGACGCGCTCGCCGAGCGGTTGGCCGAAACTCCGATCGATGTACTCATCAACAATGCCGGCACCATGGGGGCGCAGAGCTTCGCCGGACAGGGCATGCAGGCGCAGCGCTTGGGCAAGTCCGACTACGAGGACTGGACGGACACATTTCGGGTCAACACGCTCGGGCCAATGAAGATGGCCGAGGCGTTTGTCGATCACGTCGCCGCCAGCGCGCAGAAGAAGATCGTCACGCTGTCGAGCGTGATCGCATCGATCGGCAGCAACAATCTCGGGGGCCTGTACGCCTATCGCAGCACCAAGGCGGGCATGAATGCAATCATGCGGTCGATGGCGCTCGACCTCGCGCGGCGCGGCATCATCGCCGTGCCGCTGCACCCGGGCTGGACGGCGACCGCGATGGGTGGCGCGAATGCGCCAATGCGGCCTCAGCACAGCGTGGCCGCCATGCGCCAGGTCATCGCCGGGCTCACCAAGGAAAAATCCGGGCGATTCTGGCAGTACGATGGCAGAGAGCTGCCGTGGTAGACGGCGGTCGCCGGCCACCGGGCGCGATTTCGAACAACGACGTCTAACGGGGGATCGAACGTGAAAAACAGGCTGGCGGCCGAGTTTCTCGGCACCTTCTGGCTGGTACTCGGCGGCTGCGGCAGCGCCGTGCTTGCAGCGGCCTTCCCGGGCGTCGGCATCGGGCTAATGGGCGTGGCACTGGCCTTTGGCCTCACAGTGGTCACGATGGCCTATGCGGTCGGCCACATCTCCGGAGCCCATTTCAATCCGGCCGTGACGGTGGGGCTGGTGTCGGCAGGACGCTTCAAGATCGGCGACGCGGTCGGCTACATCGTGGTGCAGGTGCTCGGGGCGATCGCAGCTGCCGGTGTGCTGGCCTATGTCGCGAGCGGCAAGCCTGGCTTCGATGTCGTGACGAGTGGCCTGGCGAGCAACGGCTACGCCGAGCACTCGCCGGGGCACTATTCGCTGGCGGCCGCGGTCGTCACCGAATTCGTGATGACGTTCTTCTTCCTGATAGTCATTCTGGGGGCGACCGGTCGACGAGCACCGGCGGGCTTCGCGCCGCTCGCCATTGGCCTTGCGCTCACGGTGATCCACCTGGTCAGCATCCCGGTGACCAATACGTCGGTGAACCCGGCACGCAGCACCGGCCCCGCGCTATTCGTCGGCGGCTGGGCGTTGTCACAGCTGTGGCTGTTCTGGGTCGCGCCGCTTGCGGGCGCGGTGGTCGCGGGGATCGTGCACCGCGCATTTGTGGAACGAGACTGAGGCTCCGCCCGGCGCGATCCTACGGGTTTGGCGCCGGCGCCTGGCCGAGGAACAGCTCCGGATCGACCCAGGCGCCGTTCAGCATCACCCCGAAATGAAGGTGCGGACCGGTCACTCTGCCGGTCGCGCCCACGCGCCCGAGCGACTGTCCGGCCTCGATCGCCTGACCGACCCGGACATCGATACGGCTCAGGTGGCAGTAGAGCGTGATGAACCCCTGGCCGTGGTCGAGGATCACTGTGTTGCCGTTGAAGAAGTAGTCGCCGGTGTCAATCACCGTGCCCGCGACGGGCGCCTGGACCGGCGTGCCGGCGGCAGCGGCGAGGTCCATGCCGGTGTGCGGACTGCGGGTCTGACCGTTGAATACGCGGCGCGATCCGAACGAGCTTGAGCGGGGCCCGGGCACCGGCGCGGCAAGCGCGAGCGTCGCCGGCCGCCGCTCTGTCCAGGTACCGAGCACGCGCTCGAGCGTCACTCGCTCGCGTTCGTAGCGTGCGAGGTCCGCCGGCGACAGGTCCACGTGCTTGGGCGCGACCGTCAGCTGCTGCGTGACGTATTCCTTCGGCTCGACGGCGAAGGATTGCGTGCGGCGCGAGCCGTCTGCAGCCGCAACGCTCACGGCCTCGCTCCCGGGCGTCGCCGACAGCGGAATGCCGACCACCGCGTACCAGCGGCCGGCGTCAGCGGTGACAAGAACCCGACGCGTGTCGCGCAGCACGGACGGAGGCGGCGCGGTCGAGGGCCCAAGGTCGAGAATCGCCACGCCCCCGGGTACCGGCCGCGCCGCAGGCAGGGCGGCGTGCGCCGTCTGGCAGGCGAGCAGTGCCGCGAGCGACGCGGCGCCGAGCAGTGCGCCCGGCCGGGCCGCGCAGCCCGGTCGTCGATCACGGTCCACGGCAGGAGGGGCAGCGGGCGGCGCCACGTAGGGTACCTTGGGAACCAACGGTTCGAGCCGGCATCTTAGCCGGGTACGCATCATTCCAGCGATACGCGAGGACACATGACCGACCAGAAGCCGGCCCCGGATCTCACCGCCGGACAGTGGTGCATGACGCTGAGTCCCGAGCAGCAGCGCGTGCTGCGGGAGCGCGGCACGGAGCCGCCGCGCTCAAGTCCGCTCGACAAGGAGTGCCGCAGCGGCATCTACCGGTGCGTCGGCTGTGGCACGCCACTGTTCGAATCGGCCACCAAGTTTAACAGCGGTACCGGGTGGCCGAGCTTCTTCGCGCCATTGCCCGGAGCGCTCGGAACCCACGTCGACCACAGTCTCGGCATGACGCGTACCGAAGTGCACTGCGCCAAGTGTTCGGGACACCTCGGGCACGTGTTCCGGGACGGCCCGCAACCCAGCGGGCTTCGCTACTGCATCAATGGCGTCGTGCTCAGCTTCGAGCCGGTCGACTGACTCGCCGCGCACCGAAAAACAGGCCGGGCCCTACGCCCGGCCTGTAGACACGCAGCGAACCCAAAAGGGGGGGAAAGAGTCCGCCGCGCTAGGACCCAGTGATCAAAGCCCGCAGGCCCCGCCGGCGGTCCTGATCGTTCAATTCGCTCGAATGTCCTGTGCAACGCAAGTGTGGCTGCTGGCGCGGCGCCGGAACATCCGTATTTGAGTACGCTACGGGCCGGGCAAATCGCGGTAATCCACACTGGCCATTCGCAGCCGACCATGACCCGGCGATGGCGCAGCGCACGAGGTGCGCGCAAAGGATGATCCTGGCCCGCGCGGCAGCGTCCTTTGCGGCGTGGCCGCGAAGCCTTAACCTTGGCCTCCATGAAAAAACCTGTCGCCAGCCGCGCAGTCGTCAATCTGCGGCGCGCGTATTTCGAGTGCCGCTATGGCCAGCTGCATGTGCGCACGGCGTTCCCTTCGACCGGTGGGTTCGATGAGCGCACGCCGCTGCTGTGCCTGCACGCAGGCCCGGGCTCGAGCCGCAGCTTCGCGGCGTTCCTTTCGGCGATGGCAACCGACCGCTCGGTGTACGCCGCCGACATGCCCGGGTGCGGCGAATCCGATCCGCCGCCGGCGCAGCCCACGGTGGCCGACTACGCGGCGGCTATCGGCGATTTCCTCGGAAACCTGCGGCTGCGTCACGTCGACGTGCTCGGCTACCACGAGGGCGCGGCGATTGCCGCCGAGCTTGCGATCGGCCAGCCGGCGCTGGTCCGCAAGCTCGTGTTCGCGGGCGTGCCGCTGTACACGCGAGCGGAGCGCGAGGCGTTCACAGCCCGCCCGTACCCGCAGCCGCCAACGATGGACGGCAGTCACTGGCTCGCCGAATGGCAACGGCGCCTCGCCGGCAAGGGACCGGGGATGTCGCTCGAGCAGCTCGCGACCGGCTTCGCCGACACGCTGCACAACGGGCTCAATGCCGGCTGGCCGGTGCGTGCGGCCTACGCCTGGGCCGGCCACGAGCGGCTGCCGCTCGTGGCGCAGCCGGTGCTCGTGCTGCGGCCCCGCGACGACCTGTGGGAGCCGACGCTGCGCGCCGAGCGCCTGCTCGGCAGCGCGCACTGGCAGGACCTCGGCGAGTTCGGTGCCGGCCTCTTCGAGGTTGCGCCCGAGGCCGTCGCAGCGCGGGTGCGGAAATTCCTCGACCGCTGAAGCGCAGGTTCCGGGGCGCCACGATCCGGGCTGGCGGCCAGCGTCGCCGGCACGAGGGGAGGGGTGCCGGGAGCACGCCCCGCGCGGTCCGCCGCTACGACGGTGGTTGCGGCGATGCACAACTTGCCCGCAAGATCGGCACGTGAAATCCGAGTACCTGGAAAGAATCCTCAAGGCCCGCGTCTACGACGTCGCGATCGAGTCGCCACTCGAGCGGGCGCCGCGCCTGTCGCGCCGGTTCGGCAATGAGGTCCTGTTCAAGCGCGAGGACCTGCAGCCCGTGTTCTCCTTCAAGCTGCGGGGCGCGTACAACAAGATCGCGCACCTGACGCAGGCCGAGGCAGCGCGCGGCGTGATCTGCGCCTCGGCCGGCAACCATGCGCAGGGCGTCGCGCTCGCCGCCCGGCGGCGCGGTATTCGCGCCTCGATCGTGATGCCGCGCACGACCTCGCAGATCAAGATCGAGGCAGTGCGCGACCTGGGCGGCGAGATAGAACTCGCGGGCGACGATTACGACGCGGCCTACGAGCACGCCCTCGAGCTCGCCCGAGCGCGTCAGCTCACGTTCATCCACCCGTTCGACGACCCCGACGTGATCGCCGGCCAGGGCACGATCGCGATGGAGATCCTGCGCCAGCACGATGAGCGCATCGATGCGATCTTCGTGCCGATCGGCGGCGGCGGCCTGATCGCCGGCGTCGCCTGCTACGTCAAGGCGCTGTACCCCGAAATCCGCATCGTCGGCGTCGAGCCCGAGGATGCGGCCAGCATGCATGCCTCGCTGCAGGCTGGCCATCGCGTCACGCTCGAGCGCGTGGGCATCTTCGCCGACGGTGTCGCCGTCAAACGGGTCGGCGAGGAGACCTTCCGGCTTGCCCAGCAGTACGTGGACGAGATCGTGCTGGTCGACACCGACGAGATCTGCGCAGCGATCCAGGACATCTTCGAGGACACGCGCTCGATCGCCGAGCCCGCCGGTGCGCTCGCGGTGGCAGGACTCAAGAAATGGGTGCTGCGCGAAAAGCCGAGCGGCAGGACGTTCGTGACGCTGAACTGCGGCGCCAACATGAACTTCGACCGGCTACGCCACATCGCCGAACGCGCGGACCTCGGCCAGCAGCGCGAAGGGCTGTTCGCGGTGGAGATTCCGGAGCAGCGCGGGAGCTTCCTGCGGTTTTGCGAGACCTTCGGAGCCCGAAGCGTCACCGAGTTCAACTACCGCTACGCCGACCCGTCCCGCGCCCACCTGTTCGTGGGCCTGGCGCTGTCCGGCGGTGGCGCCGAAAAGAACCAGGTCCGGGAGGCGATCACCGCCGCCGGCTTCCCGGTCGTCGACATGAGCGACAACGAGATGGCCAAGCTCCACATCCGCTACATGATCGGGGGTCCGGGCCACGGACTCGCGCATGAGCGCTTGTTTCGCTTCGAGTTTCCAGAGCGGCCCGGCGCATTGTTGCGCTTTCTGAAGGCCGTTGGCACCCGCTGGAACATCAGCCTGTTCCATTACCGGAACCACGGTTCGGACTATGGGAGGGTCCTGGCCGGGATCCAGGTGCCCCCGGCGAGCGCGGCGGAGTTCCTCGAACACCTCGCCGAGCTGCGCTTCAACTTCGTGGAGGAAACGGCGAACCCGGCCTATCGGATGTTCCTCGGCGGTTGACCGAGGCCCCCTGGGCCTCGAGGCACTTGCGTCGGACCGCGGATTCGCGAGAACGTAGCGCATCCCCGCCGCGGCGTGCCGCGGGGGCCGTTGTACTCGAAGCTTTTCTTGAGGAGCTGCCATGGCGAAGCGGAAGAAGACCAAGGCGAAGGGGAAAGGCAAGGCGAAGCCGAAAAAGGTCAAAAAGGCTGCCAGTGCCGCGCGCAAGTCGAGCAAGCGCAAAGTCGCGAAGAAAAAGGTCGCGAAGAAGAAGGTCGCGAAACGAAGCGCCGCGCCGAAGAAGAAGGCCGCGCCGCCCAAGGCAGCTCCGAAGCCCGCCGCTGCGGCGCCGGCCGTCGCTGTCCACAAGCCCGTTGCTCCGCCGCCGGCGGCGCCGAAGCCGGCAGTCGTGATGCCGGCACCGAAGCCGATGCCGCCGCCGGCGCCGAAACCGGCCTTCGTTGCGCCCCCGCCGGCACCCAAACCGGCCTTCGTCGCGCCGGCCCCGAAGCCGATGCCGCCTCCGGCTCCCAAGCCGGCATATGTGGCACCGGCTCCGAAGCCGATGCCGCCCCCGGCGCCGCCGGCAGCGCCTCCGGTTGCCCCGGCGCCGCGCAGCGCCGAGCCGCTGCCGGTCACCCCGGGCCCCGCCAAGGACCCGAGCGGCGCGCACTGACCGGTCGTCGGTCCGATGGCGCACGGCCAGCCCCGCCGCACGGCGGGGCTGGCGCGTGGGGCGCAGACGGACCACGCCGGCCTGCCGGACTGACGCGCGTCGACCCGGCGGCCGTGCCGGGCCGGCGTCCGGCCGAGGGGCACGAGCATTCATGAGCTACCGACCCCGGCGGGCTCCGCACCACGCGACGCTCGAACTGAGGGGACTGAAGCACCACATCGTGCGCTGGGGACCGCGCGATGCGCAGCCGGCGGTGTTCCTGCATGGCTGGGCTGATACCGGCGCCACCTTCCAGTTTCTCGTCGATGCGTTCGACGGCGACCATGCAGTCGTCGCGCTCGATTGGCGCGGCTTCGGCGAAAGCGCCTGGCTCGGCGGGCCGTACTGGTTCCCGGATTACCTCGCCGACCTGGACGCGCTGCTCGATGCGCTGATGCCCGATGCGCCGGCGACGATTCTCGGCCACAGCATGGGCGGGAACGTTGCCGGGCTGTATGCGGGGATTCGGCCCGAGCGAGTCCGCGCGATCGTGAACCTCGAGGGCTTCGGCCTGCCGCGCGCGGAACCGGATGGCGCCCCGGCGCGCTACCGGCGCTGGCTCGATCAGCTGAAGGTGCCGCCGGCGTTTGCGCGCTACCGCTCGCGCGCTGATTTCGCGGCCATGCTGATCAAGAAGAACCCGCGTCTGTCGGCCCCGCGCGCGGCGTTCGTCGCCGAGAGCTGGACGCGCGAGCTTGCGGACGGCGGCTTCACCGTCAGCGCCGATCCGGCCCACCGGCTCATCTACCCTGTGCTCTACCGACGCGAGGAATCCGAGGCCTGCTGGCGTCGCTGCATCGCCCCGGTACTGATGGTGCTCGGCGGGCTGTCGGAGTTCCGTGGCAAGCTCGGACGCGACGGGTCCGACGAGTACCTGCATTCGATCTATCCGAACCTGACGCTCGCCACGCTGCCGACGGCCGGTCACATGATGCACCACGAGGAGCCCGAGGCCCTCGCGGCGCTGATCGAGCCGTGGCTCGCGCGCGCCGGCTGAGGCCGCGCGGCAGGGGCTGGTGGTGGCGAGGATGCGCCACTGCGGCCGGCGGCCGCGGAACGCGCGCGCGGTATAGTGTGCCGTTCCCATGAGCTCACCGAGCGATCCTGACGGTGGCCCCTGAAGCGCCGGCTCGCGGCACGTTGCGTGCCGTGCTTGCCCAGCAGCCGTTCACGCGGTTCCTGTGTGCGCGCTTCGCCGCATCGCTTGCGGCCCAGATGCAGACCGTCGCGGTCGGCGTGCAGGTCTACGGTCTGACGCATAACCCACTCGACCTCGGCCTGATCGGGCTGTCGCAGTTCCTGCCGTTCGTCGGATTTGTGCTGGTCGCGGGGCATTCCGCCGACCGCTGGGACCGCAAGCGCATCGTGTTCGTGTGCATCGCGGTCCAGGTGCTGTGCGCGGTGGCACTGGCGGCGTTCGCGACTGTCGGCCTTAAGAATCGCGTCCCGATATTTGCGGTGATGATCGTGTTCGGCGTGACCCGCGCATTCATGGGGCCGGCGAGCAATGCGCTCGTGCCAAACCTGGTTCCGGTCGGGCTGTTCGGCAACGCGGTTGCGATCAACTCGTCCGCCTGGCAGGTCGCGACGATCGCCGGCCCGGCGCTCGGCGGGATGCTGTATGCGGCCACTGGGCCGGCGCCCGTCTACGGGACCGGTGCGGCCCTGCTCGGCCTTGCGCTCGCGTCTCTCGTCGGGCTGCGCGCGCCGCGCACGGCCAGCTCGCGCGAGCCGGTGAGCTGGGCGCGGGTGGTCGAGGGCCTCAGGTTCGTCTGGCGGCGCGAGGTGGTGCTGGGCGCGATTTCGATGGACCTGTTCGCGGTACTGTTCGGCGGCGCGACCGCGCTCCTGCCCGCGTATGCCGCCGACGTGCTGCATGTCGGTGCCGGCGGAATCGGCTGGCTTCGGGCTGCGCCCGGCATCGGTGCCGCACTGACCGCTGCTGGCCTGATGGTCCGGCCGCTCGGCCGCCACGTCGGTGCCACGATGTTCGCGGGCGTGGCGATATTCGGTATGGCGACGATCGTATTCGGGTTGTCGACGAGGTTCTGGGCCTCGCTCGTCGCGCTCGTGGTGATCGGTGCGGCCGACATGGTCAGCGTGTTCGTGCGCCACATGCTGGTGCAGCTGGAGACGCCCGATCACATGCGCGGCCGGGTCGGTGCCGTGAATTCGATGTTCGTCGGCGCCTCGAACGAGTTCGGGGAGTTCGAGTCGGGGATCACGGCCGCATGGTGGGGACTGAAGCCGGCGGTCGTCGTCGGCGGAATCGCGACGCTGTGCGTCGCGGCACTGTGGGCGCGCTGGTTCCCCCAGCTGAGGCAGCTGGACCAGTTCCGGCTCGATTGACAGCGGGCGATTGGCTGTATATATATACAGTATGGCTCCGCCGATCAAAGGCCGCGGCGCGCTGTCGAACCGCCGATCCCGCTACCTTGCCACCATGCACGAGCCGGAGCCCGGCGCGGGCGCTGTGGGTCCCGAGGACGAGGCGCTGCCGGAGCGTCATCCGGCAACCACCGTCCGAATCGATCCGGCTCGCTCGATTCTCAGCCGCAACGACTCGCCGGACGTTCCGTTCCGGCAGTCGATCAACCCCTACCGCGGGTGCGAGCACGGCTGCATCTACTGCTACGCGCGGCCGTCGCACGCCTGGCTCGATCACTCGCCGGGGCTCGACTTCGAGACGATCCTGTACGCCAAACCCAATGCAGCGGCGCTGCTCGAGGCCGAGCTCACGCGCCCCGGCTACCGGCCAGAGGTCATTCATCTCGGCGCCAATACCGATCCATACCAGCCGATCGAGCGCGACCGGCAGATCACGCGATCGATCCTCGCAACGCTGCTCAGGCTGCGTCACCCGGTCACGGTGCTGACCAAAGGCGCTCTGATCGAGCGCGATCTCGATCTGCTCGCCGAGCTTGCGCAGCTGAAGCTCGTGCGCGCATACCTCAGCCTCACAACGCTCGACCGCGAGCTGAAGCGCACGCTCGAGCCACGAGCAGCCTCGGCGGCCGCCCGGCTCAGCGCAATCGGCGCGCTCGCCGCGGCCGGCGTGCCGACCGGCGTGATGGTCGCGCCGGTGATCCCTGCGGTGACGGACCACGAGATCGAGGCAATCCTCGAGGCAGCCGCTGCCGCGGGTGCCCGCCGCGCCGGCTGGATCCTGCTGCGTCTGCCGATGGAGGTTCGCGAGCTGTTCACCGAATGGCTCGCGGCGCACCGGCCGCTGGCGGCCGAGCGCGTCATGAGCCTGGCGCGCAGTACGCGAGGCGGCCGCGACTCGGACTCCCGTTTCGGCCACCGGATGCGAGGCAGCGGCGCCTACGCGCAGCTGCTCGACCGGCGGTTCGCAACGGCCGCACGCCGACTCGGTTTCGAGCAAGGCGATCCGGAGCCGCTCGATATGTCGCAGTTCAACCCGGCCGGACCGAACGGCCAGCTGGCGTTGTGGTAGTCAACGCGATCGCAACGGTCGTTTCGGTCAGCGGCGATGGGCGCGAGGCGCGACCGTGCGAAGGCGTGGTGTATAGTTGTTTTTTGAGGTTTCCGGCGTTGCGCGCACTGCGTGGCGAGAGAGGAGCCGGTGATGTCGCCTCCCGCCCGGTGCAGTGCGGGCCCGCAACCGGTCTGCCGCTGGCCTCGCGGTTGAAGCTCAATGAGCCTGCATGGCACCCAGCAGTTCGGTGACCCTCCCTGCCTGAAGCGTGAACCTGCGCCCGCGCCGCTGAGGGCCGGCAGCATCGCCACCGGGGCGGCGCTCATCGCGCAGCTACCGGACGCGGTCTGCGAGCAGATGGCGTGGCGAAGGTCGACCTGCTTCACCGGTCCCCACCCGTCGGCCCCGGTCCGCGGCGCGCTCTGATGCGTCGCCGCGAACGAAACGCGCGACCGGCAGCGCGTTGATTTATGAACCTGTACGGATCCCGGCAATCCAACGGACCTACAGTGGCGAAGCCGCGTGCGGCGCACGGTGCAGAGGTACCAATGACCCGGGGCGGAACCGATGCCAGAACGGCGGGCCGGCTGTGGTCGATCGGCGCGTGGCTGGTGGTCGTGCTGGTGATCATCGGACTGAGCCTCGCATGGCGATTCCGGCAATCCTCGTCGGACTCGACCGGGCCGAGCGGCTCCAGCAGCTCGACCACAGGATTACCCGCCGGCCCGACCGCCACCGGCGGGAGTATCGTGTCCGGCTCGACCACCGGCTCCACGACGGCGAGCATGACGGGCGGAACTGCGGGATCGGCCGGCGCGGCCCCGGGCGCCAGCTCTGGCAGCAGCGCTGGCGGCGAGACGCCCTCGAGCGGCGCCTATGCCGGCGTGGTCGCTGGATCGGCGACCAACTCCACGGATGCCGCTGGCTCTGGACCGGGGCCCGGTGGCGGCGGAATGGGCGCCGGGCCCGCGCCCGACGGATCGACGCCCGGATCAGCAGGCGCGACGCGCCGGGCCGCTATCTACCGCCGAATCGACGAGACGCTCGCCACCTTCGACCAGCGGATTCGCGCGGAACAAGCGGCGATCCGTGCCGACCGCAATGCCAGTATCGGCGACGGCGCCGGAGTCGGCCCCACCGCGGATGGCGACGGCAGCAGCGCTGTCGCCGGCCCGGGTAGTACGGATGCCGGCGATCAAGCCGGCAAGAACGTTGGCCACGCGGGCGGCGCTGACGCCAAGATCGGCAACGGTCCCGGTTCGGGCGGTAACGGCGAGCCTGGCGGCATCCGGTCGGACAAGAACGGCCCTGCACGCGCGACGGTGTTTGGCGGCGGCGGCGCCGCGCCGGCCGACGTGCCCGATGGCAGGGACGACGACATCGTCGCCCGCCAGATTCGCGAGGCGGCGACGAAGGAGACGGATCCGGAGCTGCGGGAGAAGCTCTGGGAGGAATACCGGAAGTACAAGAAGGGCACCTAGGCGGTCGTTGGAGCGACGGCCGTCCGTCAACCCAGGGTCGCAGCTGCAAGCATGCACACGCACCACCCATCTGTCCGGACCCGCTGCACAGTGCTCTGGCCGCTGTGCAGCGGCGCCTGTTGCGCGCTGCTCGCGGCGGCGTGCGTCGGCGGGGAAACACGGCCGATGCCGACGCTCGCTGCCATCCAGGCAACCGCCGAGATCCCGGCCGACCAGCTGCTCGACGTCGGCGTGCGCCTCTTCAACCCGGGCCTTGCGAAGGAGTTCGAGGATCACCCCGAGCTCGCCGCGAAGAAAGGCATCAGCGTCGACATCCGCAGGGCCGAGGCGCGCTACCTGCCGTCGCTGCTGCGTTCGACGCTCGAGAGCACGGGTGATTGGGGCGCGGTGCGCGTGATACCGCCGGCAGTGCTCGTCATGGACGTGATGGTCGACGGGACCATCGTGCGGTCGAGCGGCTACGAGCTCGCGCTCGACATCAGCGTGACGGACTCGGCCGGCCGGCGCTGGTTCCAGAAACGCTACCAGCAGCAGGCCGATACGGCCTCCTACCGCGACGGGCCCGGACGCTCGCGCGATCCCTACCAGAACATCTACGCGCAGATCGCCAACGACATGCTTGCCTATCGCGAGCAGCTGCCGAAGGCCGAGCTGGTCTCGATCGCGCGCGTCACCAGGCTTCGATTCGGCATCGATCTCGCGCCGGCCTCGTTCCAGGGATGCCTCGCCAGGGACAAGCCGCACGCCGGCAACGCCGAATACCGTGTGGTCCGCCTGCCGGCGGCCGGCGATCCGGTGATCGACCGCACCGACAGGATCCGCGAGCGCGACGCGGCGATGATCGACACCGTCAGCGAGTATTACGCTGCGTTCGCCGAAAGGATGGCCGAGCCCTACACCGGATGGCGGCGCTCGACCTACGATGAGATCGACGCGGAGCAGGCGGCCAACGGTCAGGCAGTGGCCCGCGAGGTGCTCGGCGCGGCGGCGGTACTAGGCGGTGTCCTGGCCCCGGCGACCTGTGGCGGCAGCTCGAACTGCGAAAGCATCGAAGGTGCGGTACGCGCCGGCGCGGTCGCCGGCGGCGTGATCGCGGTCGTGTCGGGACTCGAACAGGGCAAGGAAGCACGCGTGCACGCGGACTCGCTCAAGGAGATCACCGGCTCGTTCCAGGCCGAGGCCGCCCCGATGGTCGTCGACCTCGAGGGACGGACGCTGAGGCTGACCGGTACGGCCGAGGCCCAGTACGCCGAATGGCGCCGCCTGCTGCACGACCTGTACGGAGAGGAGACCGGCATCGTCACCGATCCGCCGTCCACCGCGGACGCCAAGTCCGCGGCCGGGCCTCCGGCAGCGACCGCGGTGCTGCCCCCGGCCAAGGACCCGACCTGACACAGGCCATGGCGAGTCTCAACCGGGGAGACCGGCTCATCCGACGGTTTCTTCTGGTCCGGCGGCTGGGCAGGACCAGCGTCGCCGACACGTGGCTCGCCGACGATCTCGCCGGGGCCGCGCGCGTGGTCGTCAAGGTGGCTGGCGGGGAGCCGGCGCGCGCCCTGCTGCGCCGCGAAGCGGAGCTGCTCGCCGCACTTGCCCATCCCGGGATCGTAGCGCTGGTTGGACGCTTCGAGGAGCCGGGCCGCGAGATCCTCGTCGTTGAGTACCTTCCGGGTGGCGATCTGCGGGCGCTGCGCGGCCGGCCCTGGCGCGAGGGCGTTCGGGCGCTGCTGCCCGCGCTCGAGGGCCTCGCATACGTGCACGCCCGTGGCTACGTGCACGGCGACCTCAAGCCCGCAAATCTGGTGCTCGCCGCCGACGGTGGCGCGCGACTCGTCGACTTCAACGCCGCGGGCGCGCGGAGTTCCCCGTACGCTCGCAGCCCGGCGCGCTGGCGCGGCGAAGCACCGACGGCGGCCGACGATGCCTACGCGCTCGGGGCGTTGCTCTACGAGCTCGTGACGGGCAGCCCGCCTTTCTACCCGGACATCACGGCCGAGCGCGTCGCCACCGAGCCCGTACCGCCGCTCGGCGCCGCCGACGCGGCGCCGCCGCAGCTGGGGGAGCTGATCGCGCAACTGCTCGACAAGGACCCGGCGCGAAGACCGCAGGTGGTGAGCGTCGCCGGCGAGCTCGGCGCATTGCTCGGCGCCGAGCCTGTGCCGCCGGCCCGCGCCGCTGCGCTGCCCGTCGCGCTCACCCCGCCACGACGCGCGCTCGGCCCACCGCAATGGCGACCCGCCGCGGCGGCCGGCGCTGCACCCCGCGCGGCCCGGCGCGCGCCCGGCACGCTCGTCGCGGCGCTCGCAATCGCGCTCGCAGCGACCGCCGTGTTCTTTGCCCTGCCGCGGTGGGTCAGGGAGCACCCGCCGACGGTCGGCGTGGCGCCGGCGCCGCCGGCAGGGATCCTGACGGCACACGGCGCCAGCGCGCCGCAGCCGCTGCCATCGACGCCCGCAGGCCTCGCCGAGCTCGCCGCGGCCAAGACCCGCGCCGAGGATGCCCGCGCGCGGTTCGAAGCGGTGAGGCGCGAGCTGGATGCGGCGCAGGCGCAGGCCTGGGGCGGCGCCGACTACCTGCAGCTCGGGACCGTGGACGCGGCTGCCGCACACTGCTACGAGGAGCGTGATTACGCGGCGGCGGCCGCGGCGTGGACTGCTGCGGCCGAGCTCGCGAGGCGCGTCAGTGACCACAAGGGCGCGGCGCTTGCAGCCGCGCTCGGCGCCGGGCGCAAGGCGCTCGTCCGCGGCGACTCGGTCGCGGCCACCCGGGCGTTCGGGACCGCACTCGCCATCGCGCCCGGCCGCAAGGAGGCGACCGCGGCGCTCGCGCGCGCCCGGAACCTCGATGCGGTCCGGGCGCTGCTCGATGCCGGCCGGGCCCTCGAGAGGTCCGGCGCGCTCGAATCCGCCGCCGCGAAGTACCAGGCGGCGCTGGCGCTCGACCCGGCGACCGCGGCGGCCACCGCTGGTCTGCGGCGGCTCGACGCGCAAGGCCGGCAAGCCGCGTATGCGCAGGCCATGGCGCAGGGCCAGAAGGCGCTGGCCGCGGGCGACCGCAGCGCGGCGCGCGCCGCATTCACCCGCGCCGGGGCTCTGCTGCCCGGCGCCCCGGAGGTTCGCGATGGACTGGCGGCCGTCGACAGCGGCGATCGCAGCGCCCGCATCCTCGAGCTGCGCACCGCGGCGCAGGCCGCGGCGCGCGAGGAACGCTGGGCGGATGCGATCAGGGCCTACGATGCGGTACTGGCCATCGATCCGACGCTGGTGTTCGCACAGCAAGGACGGGCCGATGCGCTGCCGCAGGCCCGATTGGCCGCGCGGGTCGCGGAGTTTGTCGACGACCCGGAGCGGCTCGATCTCCCGGAGGGACGTTCGGACGCCAGAGCGCTGCTCGCCGAGGCGCTGGCCGCGGGCGGTTCGGTGCACCCGGTGCTCAAGCAGCAGGTCGCGGCGCTCGAGGAGGCGATCACGGTGGCCGAGACGCCCGTCAAGGTCGCGCTCAGGTCCGACAATCTGACCGAGGTGACGATCTACCACGTCGGCCCGCTCGGCGCGTTCGCGGCGCGGGAGCTGGACCTGCTGCCGGGCCGCTATACGATTGTCGGCACGCGCGTGGGTTACCGGGACGTCCGGGTCGAGGTGCGGGTCGCTGCGCGCACCGGGTCGACGCCGATCGACGTGCGCTGCACCGAGCCGATCTGAACGCGCCCGACCCAGAGTCCACGCCGCGCCCCAGCATGACAACCTATTTCCTCCGCGAACCGCTCGGGACCCGGCCGCTCGGGACCGCGGATTTCCCGTTGTCGATCGGCGGTTCCGGCGCGGCGGTCATCGTGCCGGGGGTTGCGGCAGGCACCGTCGCCGCGGTCGTTGGCCTCGGCGAGGACGGGCCTTTCCTGCAGCGTGTCGGCGGCTCGACGGCCGTGCGTCTCGGCGGCGGCACCCTCGAGACCTCGGCCTGGCTCAGCGACGGAGTCCGCTTCGAGATCGGCACGGCGCGCGGCCGGATCGAGGCGCTCGGCGAGGACTGGACGCTGGTGCTCGAGCACGACGGCGGCGGCAATGCGACCGAGCCGCCGGTGTACGACGAGGCTGGTGCGGTCGTCGGGCTCGCCGAGCTGCCGGCGCGCCAGGCGCTCGAAGCGATCGAGTTCGCGGCACCGTCCGGCCTAGCGGGTACGGCGGGTGGTGCGCCGCGGGTGGGGGCCGCGCGGATCGCGCTGATCGCCGCATGCGTGGCGGCGGTCGCTTTGCTCGCAGTCCTGATGGCGGCGAGCGCGGTGTCGATCCGCGTCAAGCCCGATCTCGATCCGGACGCGGCGCAATTCGAGGGCGCGTTTCCAGATCTCGGTTCCGCGAGCCACCGTCTGCTGCTGCCGGGGAGCTACCGGCTGCGCGTCGCGAAAGCGGGCTACGTTACGACTGCGATACCGGTGACCGTGACCGGGGCGTCCGGCCAGCGCTTCGAGGTGGCGCTCGAGCGCCTGCCGGGACGCTTGCGGGTTGACACCGGGGGCATCGTCGCGAGCGTCACCGTCGACGGCCGGCCTGCCGGCCGTGCACCGGGGGAGCTGCTGCTGCCGGCGGGCGCGCGCGTGCTGACCTTTGCGGCGCCACGGTACGCAACGACGACGACGCGTCTCGAGATTGAAGGGCTCGGGCACGCGCAGGACCTCAAGGTCGTCCTGGAGCCGCTGTTCGCGCGGCTGCAGTTCGAGTCGGTGCCGCCCGGGGCAACGGTGTTCGTCGACGGCGTCGCGCTCGGCGCCACGCCGCTCAGCGCCGAGGTCGATGCGGGACGGCGTTCGGTGGTGATGACGCATCCGGCATTCCGCACCTGGGAGGCACCGATCGCGGTCAAGGCCGGCGAGGCGCAGACCGTGGGCCCGGTACAGCTCAGCCTGCCGGACGGCACGCTCGTCGTGCGCAGTGAGCCGGCCGGCGCGGACGTCAGCGTCGCGGGCGCCTACCGCGGCCGGACGCCGCTCACGCTCGCGCTCGCGCCCGGCGTGGCCTACGAGGTGATCGTGACCCGGCTCGGGTATGCGGCGGCGACCCGCAGCGTCCGCCTCGCGCCGCGCGCGACCGAGACTCTGGCGGTGCCGCTTGCGGCCGAGCTCGGCGACATTGCCGTCGAGGGCGAGCCCGCCGACGCCGAACTGTGGGTCGACGGTCAGCCGCACGGCCCTGCGAACCAGCACCTCGAGCTCCCCGCCGTGGCGCACACCCTCGAAGTGCGCAAAGCCGGGCTCGAGCCGTATCGCACGTTGGTGACGCCGCAGCCCGGGCTGTTGCAGGCCATCAAGTACTCGCTGAAGAGCGCGGCCGAGCTCAAGGCCGCGCGCTTCCCGGCGACGCTGCACACCGGAGGTGGCCAGGAGCTGAAGCTGCTGCCGGCCGGCAGCTTCACGATGGGTAGCCCGCGACGCGAGCCCGGCCGGCGGTCGAACGAAGCGCAGCGCTCTGTTGAGCTGCAGCGACCGGTCTATCTCGCGCTGCGCGCGGTCACGAACCTCGAGTTCCGGCAATTCAGGGGCGACCACCTGACCGGCACGTTCCGCCAGCAGACGCTCGATCTCGATACCCTGCCGGTTGCCGACGTGTCGTGGCAGGAGGCCGCGGAGTACTGCAACTGGCTCAGCGCCAAGGACGGGCTGCCACCCGCCTACGCATGGTCGAGCGGCAAGCCTGCCCTCGCGCGTCCGGTGACGACCGGCTACCGGCTGCCTACCGAGGCGGAATGGGAATACGCGGCGCGCTGGAACGGGACGACCAACGACCGCAGGTATCCCTGGGGCAGCCAGCTGCCGATTCCGCCCAGGGCCGGTAACTTCGCCGACGAGCGGGCGTCGTACCTGCAGGGGCAGGTCCTGAAGGGCTACGACGACGGCTTCCGGGTCGCCGCCCCGGTCGGCAGCTTCCCGCCAAACCCGCTCGGCTTCTTCGATCTGGGCGGCAACGTGCTTGAATGGACCTCGGATTTCTACACCATCTACCCGGATGGCGGGCCGCCGGTCGTCGATCCGGCGGGACCCGCAGACGGCGAGGCGCACGTGATCCGGGGCAGCAGCTGGCTCACGGGGAGCGTCGCCGACATCCGGCTCGCCTGGCGGGATTTCGGCTCGAGCGGCCGCCAGAACCTGGGTTTTCGGATCGCGCGCTATGCGGAGTAAGCCATGAACGCCAGACCACTCGCCCTCGCACTCGGGTTCCTCGCGGGCCTGGCGCCGCTCGCCGGCCGCAGCGACGCGCCGCCGCCGGCGTCCGCGACTGCCACGCCCGCACCGGCCAAGGCGACCGCGCCCGCTGCGGCGCCGCCGCCCGCGCCGGCGGCCAAGGATGCGACCGGCCCCGTACCCGGCAAGCCAAGCGACGCCGCGCGATCCACACCGCAGCATTTCGAGCCGACCGAGAAGACGCGCGCCGACTTCGCGGTCTCATTCCCGGACGACATCTGACCTCGCCGGTTGCCACCGACACTGCCCGGATACCAGCATGAAGAAGAACCGTTCCGAGTTCATGCACGAGCTGTTTGCGCTGCTCGCCGTTGTGGTCGTCGTGCACGGCGTATACACGGCCATCGTGCGACCCCGCGCTGCCGCGATCCTCGCGGCGCAGCAGGCGGCAATGGCCAAGGATCCGGAGTACGTCCCGCAGCGGTCGATCTTCGTGATCGCCAAGGACCCCGAGCAGGAAACATGCATCGTGCTGTCGATCTGGGCGCTGCTCGTCATGGGCTTTCGGGCGCGCAACGCGACGCACGCCCGGCGACTGTTGACGCAGGATCTGCTGCATCTGCCGGCCGGCATGCGGGTGCTGCCGGAGGACGCGCGCGAATACTTGCGGCAGATCGAGGGGCTCGGCGAGTCGGAGCGCTCCCACCTGCTGCCGCGGGCTCTGTTCAGCGCGCTGGAGCGCTTCGGCGCGACGCGCAGCGTACAGGATGCGAGCGCCGCCGCGCGCAATCTCTGCCAGATGGAGAACGAGCGCCTGGACTCCGAACTCAGCATGGTGCGCTTCGTCGCCTGGGCGATTCCGGCGCTCGGCTTCGTCGGTACGGTGCGCGGCATCGGCGAGTCGCTGCAGCAGGCGCACCGCGCGATCGAGGGCGACGTCTCGGGCGTCACCGCGGGCCTCGGCGTGTCATTCAACGCGACGCTGATTGCCCTGTCGCTGTCGATCCTCGTGATGTTCTTCCTGCACCAGCTGCAGCTGGTGCAGGAGCGGCTCGTGCTGGACACCGAGAGCTACGTCGACGAGCGCCTGCTGCGCCACCTGTACGTGCGCTGACCGTCATGACGCAGGCCACGCGTGGGCTGGAACTCACCGGTGCGGGATTTGCGCTCGCGGACGCCGCGGCCGTTGTCGCGGCCGAGCCTGCCTGCGCCTGGTTCGAGCGCGACTCGGTACTGACCGGACCAGCTGCGCGCGCTCGCGCCCGGCTCGCGCCGCTGTTTGCGTCCACACGGTACCTCGAGGAGCCGGGCACCGAGCCGCTGGCGCGGCAGCGGCCCATCGTCCGCAACACCGCCGATCTGGTCTATGCCCAGCTGGCGGCGCTCGCGAGGCTCCCGGTGCTTGCCGGCCAGCCCGTGGTGCTCGCCGTCTCGAGCGGCTATTCGCTCGAGCAGCTGCGGCTGCTGGTCGGTATCGCCACAGCCGCGGAGCTCACGGTAACGGGACTCGTGAACGCGGCTGTCGCCGCCGCCGCCGACCGGCCCTCGCTGCCGCGGGCGCTGCACCTCGACCTGGAGATGCACCGCGCAGTGCTTACCGAGCTGATCCGCGCCGACGGCCTGCGACGTGGACGCGTCGACCTGGCGCGGGCGGTGGGGCTGCGCGCCATAGAGGACGCGCTCGCGCAGCATGTCGCGCAGTCCTTTGTCAGGGCGACGCGCTTCGACCCGCTGCATCAGGCCGTCACGGAGCAGGCGCTCTACGACCGGCTGCCCGACTGGCTGGCCGCCGCAGCCGGCGGCGGCACCGTGGCGGTGCTCGAGCACGGCGGCCTCAGGCACGAGACGCGGCTCGAGGCGGCCCACTTGAGCGCTGCGCTCGCGCCGCTGACGGCCGAGATACTGCGGCTGGTGCACTCGGCGCGCCGCGCCGGCGAGGCGCTGACGCTCTACCTGACCGAGCGCGTGAGCACGGTTCCCGGGCTGCTGGCCGCTCTTGGCACGCTGCACGGCGTGGCGCTGGTCGGGCTGCCGAGCGCCGCCGCCGCCGCCGGGGCGCTGGCGCACGCCGCGGAGATCGAAGGCCCCGAACTCGCGTTCGTCAGCCGCCTCGCGGCCGCGGCGGCCGCGACCGCCGTGTCGGCGAGCAGCGAGCGCCGGACCGTGGGCGAGGCACCGACCCATGTCGTCTGCCAGGGCCGCGTCTGGGCGCTGGGGTCCGAGCCGCTCGTCGTCGGGCGCATGCCGGGCGGTCCGCGCGCGATCGCCGTCAGCGGCAGCCTTGCCGGAGTGTCGCGCACCCACTGTGTACTGATCGCCGGCGGCGGGGATGCGGTCCTCGAGGACCTCTCCAGTTACGGAACCTTCGTCAACGGCGAGCGCGTCGAGCGCCGTGCGCGCCTCGCGGTGGGCGATCGGATCCGGGTGGGGACACCCGGGGTCGAGCTCGAACTCGTGCGCATTGCCGGCTGACCGAGCATGGCGCGCCGCAAATTCGACGTCTTCAGCATGTCGTTCCTCGACGCGATCTGCTGCGGATTCGGGTCGGTCGTGCTGATATTCATGCTGATCAGCGCGCAGGGGAATTCCCACGTCAAGAAAGTCACCGAGGGCAAGCGCTCCGAAGCGGTGCTCGTCGGACAGCAGCTGCTGCAGGCGAACCAGAACCTGGTCGAGCTCAGGAACTCCACGGAGCTCCTCGACCTGGCCAGGGACGCTGCCCGGGACCTGTCGGAGCGCGTGCTCGCCGAGCTCGAGGCCGCGCGCCGGCAGCTCGCCGAATCGGAGCACGAGACGCTGGCGCGGCGCGAGCGGCTGGAGAAGCTGAAGGCGGACGTCGCCGCGCTCGAGCAGGGTACGCACCGGCTCGAGGCCGAGTCCGACAAGCCCGCCACCGGCAGCGCCGTGCGCGCGTTCAAGGGCACCGGCGACCGGTTGTACCTGACCGGCCTGCGCGTCGGCGGCCAGCGCGTGCTGATCCTGGTCGACAGGTCGGCGAGCATGCTCGATGAGACGCTGGTCAACATCCTGCGGATGCGCAACATGTCCGACGAGCGCAAGCTCCGCTCCGACAAGTGGCGCCAGGCGGTGGCCATCGTCGACTGGATAACGACGCAGATCCCGGCGACCGCGCAGTTCCAGATCTACGCGTTCAACACCAGGGCCGAACCGCTGATCGAAGGCTCCGCGGGCCAGTGGCTCACGCTCGATGCGCCGACGCTCGAGAAGGCGCTGTACCGTCTGCGCCAGGTCGTGCCGAAGGATGGCACCAGCCTCGAGAACGCGTTCGCCGTCGCCAAGCAGCTGACCCCGCAGCCCGACGAGCTGATCGTGATCACCGATGGGCTGCCGACGCAGGGAGCAGTGCCGCCGACGCTGACGAAGCTCGTCGATGGCGGCGGCCGGCTCAGGTTCTTCGAGCGGGCGATTGCGGTGCTGCCCCGCAAACTCCCGGTGAACGTCGTGCTGCTGCCGATGGAGGGCGACCCGGAAGCGCCGAGCGCGTTCTGGAACCTTGCCAAGGCCACGGGCGGCTCGTTCCTGGCGCCGTCGCGGGACTGGCCATGAGCGGCAGCCGCTACGGGGCCCGCGGCAACCGGCGACGCGACCGCGACTTCCAGGTGTTCAGCATGTCGTTCCTGGATTCGATCTGCTGCGCGTTCGGGGCCCTGATCCTGATCATGGTGCTGGCGCAGGTCGGGCGGCCGAAGGTCATCGAGGCGATCGATACCGACCTGCAGGGACTGATCGCCGCGCGCCAGGCCGAACTCGTCAGGATCCGCGGCGAGGCCGACGTCCTGTCGCGCGACCTGCTGTCGCGCAAGGAGCAGGTTGGGGAGCTCACGCAGAAGCTCGCGCGGCTGCAGGCGGAGCTGTCGACGGTCAAGGGGCAGTTCCATGCCTCGAACCAGGACGCCGCGGTTGCGGGCAAGCTCGAAGGACGCCTCGCGGCCGCCCAGCAGACGCTGACTGCCGAGATGCAGCGGCTGCTCGGCGAGCAGTTCAGGCGCGCCAAGGACGCGCCGATCGGAGGCGTGCCGGTCGACAGCGAGTACGTGATCTTCCTGGTCGACAACTCCGGATCGATGCAGAGCTACAGCTGGACGCTGGCGAAGCAGAAGCTGCAGGAGGTGCTCGACATGTACCCGAAGCTCAAGGGCTTCCAGGTCATGAACGACCAGGGCTACTACCTGTTCAGCGACACCCGCGGCAAGTGGCTAACGGACACGCCGGAGCGCCGCAAGGCGGTCGTCGATTCGCTCAACCACTTCGACGCGTTCTCGGCCTCAAGCCCGGCCGAGGGCATGATCGCGGCGATTCGCACCTTCAAGTCGCCGGAGCACAAGATCAGCATCTACGTGTTCGGCGACGAATTCACGGGCCCGTCGATCCAGCAGGTCGTCGATGCGATCGACCGGATCAACAGGAACGAACAGACCGGCGAGCGGGCGGCGCGCATCCATTACATCGGATTTCCGCTCGATCCCTCGGTGCCGCAGTTCACCAACGTCCGCCTGGCCCAGTTGATGCGAATCATCTGCCAGCGAAATGGCGGGACCTTCGTCGGGCTGGTGCGCTAGCGGACGACCGCAGCCGGGGCGCCGGGCCCCTGTCCGGACGGCTGCGCCGGCTTCAGCTCGGGTTCTCGAGGCTGAACATGCCGGCCTTGTCGTCGTACGCGAAGGCCTCGGCATAGCGCGCCCAGCTGACGATCGCGCGCAGCGTCTGGTCGGCGGATTCCGGCGACATGTGGTCCTCGAGCTCGTCGAGAAAGCGGCTCTTCGGGGCACTATGGCTGGCGCGCTCGTCGAGCACGCGGCGGATGTGGGCCGCGAGCGGCACGTGAGCGAGCAGGTGCCGGGCGAAGCTCCGCTTGCGCTCATCGCCGTCGGCGTCGGCGAAGGCGAGGCCATCAGCGGTGAGCTTCAGGTCGCCGCCCTCGACCTCGGCGAAGCGCAGCATCTGCAGCGACTCGGCGACCGGGAACAGCTCGTCGATCTCGAGCTGCAGCTCGGAAGCGATCTCCGGCAGGTCCGCCTTTCCGGCGAAGGGCTGTGCGGCGACCGTCTCGATCAGGCCGGAGAGCAGATTCGAAGAGACGCGCGGCAGCACCGTATCGATGCCGATTCCGGGCGCCCGCTCGACCCGCGCCACGGTGCTGCGGCCCGGCTTGGCGGTCATTTCGACGTAGATCCGCTCGACCAGCGCCGCGAAGGCCGGGTCGAGCCGGTCGCGCGGCCGCGCGATGTTGACCTCGATGCTGGTGACGATGCGGCCGGGGTTGGTCGCGAACACGAGGATGCGGTCGCACATCTGCACCGCCTCCTCGATGTTGTGCGTCACCAGCAGCACGCCCCTGATCGGCATCTTGCCGTTGGACCAGAGGTCGAGGAAATCGCTGCGCAGGTTCTCCGCCGTCAGCACGTCCAGTGCCGAGAACGGCTCGTCCATCAACAGGATCTTCGGGTGCACGACCAATGCGCGCGCGAAGCCGACGCGCTGGCGCATGCCGCCGGACAGTTCGCGCGGGTAGGCGGACTCGAAGCCGTCCAGGCCGATCAGGTCGATCGCGGCGAGCGAGCGGCTCCGGATCTCGTCGCGCGGGACGTGCAGCGCCTCGAGGCCGAGGGCGACGTTCTCGTAGACGGTCAGCCACGGGAACAGCGCGAAGCTCTGGAACACCATCGCAACCCCGGCGGCCGGCCCCTCGACCACCTGGCCGAGGTACCGGACCTGCCCGCCGGTCGGCTGTGCGAGGCCCGCGATCAGCCTCAGCAGCGTCGACTTGCCGGAGCCGGAGCGCCCGAGCAGGCCGACGATCTCGCCGGGCGCGACCGTCAGGCTGACGTCATCGAGCACCAGCAGCTCGCCGCCGTCGCCGCGCGGGAATGTCTTGCAGGCGTGCTCGACGTCGAGCAGCGGCGCTCCGTTCGCTGCGGGTTTGAGACTGGCGTTCATGGTCCTCAGCTCAGTCGGAACTTGCGTTCCGCATAATAGTAAAGCGGGCGCCACAACAGTCGATTGATCAGCAGCACATACACGCTCATCGTCACGACGCCAAGCGCGATGCGGTGGAAGTCACCCGCGGTCGTGGCGTTGGCGATGTAGGCGCCAAGGCCCATCGCCTCGACGTGCTGGTCGCCCCAGCTCGCGACCTCGGCGACGATGCTCGCGTTCCAGGAGCCCCCGGAAGCGGTCAGCGCGCCCGTCACGTAGAACGGGAACACCGCCGGCAGTGCGACGCGCCGCCACCACAGCCAGCCGCCCACCCGCAGGTTCTGGGCGACGAGGCGCATCTCGCCGGGCATCGCCGCGGCGCCGGCGATCACGTTGAACAGGATGTACCACTGGGTGCCGAGAATCATCAGCGGGCTCAGCCAGACGTCCTGGTTGAGCCGCCAGCTGACGATTCCGAACACGACGACCGGGAACAGCAGGTTGGTCGGGAAGGCCGCCATGAACTGGGCGATCGGCTGGGCGATGCGCGCGACCTCCGGCCGCAGTCCGATCCACATCCCGACCGGCACCCAGACGACGCTCGCCAGTGCGATCAGTACGAACACCCGAAGCATGGTGACGGCGCCGAGCGCGACGGTCTCGCCAATGTCGTGCCAGCCAAGTTCCGGCGCCAGGAACGTGATCGTCTGCCACACCGCGAGCGCGAGCAGGGCGCCGACGATGGCGGTGGCCAGCAGGTCAAGGCGCCGCGCGTGCACCGCGGTCTCGAATCGCGGCAGGCCGGCGGGGGGCTTGAACGCGGCGCCGACCGTGCGCCAGCTGCGGCGCAGCGCGCGCAGCACGCGCGCGACCAGTGCCGAGCTGCCGACCGCCTCGAGCACCCACGACTGCGGCGGGATCGCGCCAGGCTCCTGCTCGAAGCGGAAGCGGTCGGACCAGGCCACCAGCGGCCGGAACAGCAGCTGGTCGTAGATGACGATCACGACCAGCATCGTGGCGATTGCCCAGCCGACGGCCAAGAGGCTCTTGTGCTCGATCGCGAGCGCGATGTAGGCGCCCATCCCGGGCAGCGTCACGGTCGTCGACCCGACGCTTATGGCCTCCGAGGCGACCACGAAGAACCACCCGCCGGACATCGACATCATCATGTTCCACACGAGTGGCGGCATTGCGAACGGCACCTCGAGGCGCCAGAACCGCGCCCAGGCCGACAGCCGGAAACTGCGGGCCGCCTCCTCCAGCTCCACCGGCACGGTACGCAGGCTCTGGTAGAAGCTGAACGCCATGTTCCAGGCCTGGCTCGTGAAGATGCCGAAGATCGCCGCGAATTCGGCGCCGAGCACCCGACCGGGGGCGAGCGACAGGAAAAACACGACCGTCACGGAAATGAAACCGAGGATCGGTACCGACTGCAGCACGTCGAGGAGCGGCACCAGGATCCGGCTCGCGCGCGGGCTCTTGGCCGCCCAGGTCGCGTAGGTGAACGTGAACAGCAGCGACAGCCCCATCGCGGCGATCATGCGCAGCGTCGTGCGGGCCGCGTACTCCGGCAGGTGCGCAGGGGACAGCGACAGCGGGCTCGCCTCGATCGCCGCCAACGGTGCCAGCACGCCGCGGCTCGCCTCGGCGAGGAAGGCCAGCAGGCCGACGACCAGCAGCAGTGCGATCAGGTCAAAGCGCGACGGTGCGCCGCGGCTGGCCGTGGTCCAGACGGAGGAGTTCTGCGGCATGGTGGCGGCGCGTACTGATCGAGAGGTCCCGGCAGCCGAACGGCGCCGCAGTCTGACATAAACGCTTCGCCGCTCAACCCCCCGGCGCGAGTTTGGTCGGCCGGTCCGGCCCGCGGCCGGGCTGTCGAGTGCCTGGCTGCCCCGCGCCGGGGATAGAGCGGGCTCGGCGGCGTGGGATCGGGCTCGTGGCGCACGGCGGCGGGCGGCGCGGCGCGCCTGACCGGCGCGGCATTATCCGGTAAGGTGCCCGCCGGCGGACAGGGAATTGGCGTGCTCAAATCGTTCATCGTCTGGTACATGGGTGCGCTCGATGCGGGCGGGTACTGGCTCGTCGCCGCGCTGATGGCACTCGAGAGTTCGGTCGTGCCGCTGCCGTCCGAGGTCGTGATTCCGCCAGCGGCGCATCTGGCGGCCACGAGCGGCCGGATGAGCCTCACCGGCATCGTCATCGCCGGCGCGGTTGGCTCGTGGCTGGGCGCGAGCCTGATGTACGCCGCGGCGCGGCTGCTCGGCCGGCCGCTGATCCTGAAATTCGGACGCTACGCGCTTGTGACGCCGGACAAGGTCGCCCGCGCCGAGGCCTGGTCCGCCGAATTCGGCCCCTACGGCGTGTTCGCCTCGCGGCTGCTGCCCGTTATCCGTCACCTGATCGGAATTCCGGCGGGCATCGTGCGACTGCACTACGGCTGGTATAGCCTCGCGACGCTGGCGGGGTCGGCGATCTGGACGGCGGTGCTGTGCTGGGTAGGCGTGCAGGCGGGCCAGGACCAGGCGCTGCTCGAGGGCGACCTGCAGCATGTCACGGTATGGCTCGCGGGCGCGGTCGTCGTGCTCGGATTGCTGTACTGGCTGCTCGTGCATCGCTACATGCGGCAGCCCCGCGCGCACTGATGCCGAACACGCCGTGGCCGTTCAGCGCCGCGGCCGGGGCCGCGCGCGCGCGGTCGGCTCCGCAACCAGCGGGTCGTCGGGCCAGTAGTGTTTGGGATAGCGGCCTTTCAGCTCCTTCCTGACTTCCGCATAACCGCGCGCCCAGAAGCTCGCGAGGTCGCGGGTCACCTGCACCGGCCGTCCGGCCGGTGACAGCAGCTCGATCGTCAGCGGCACGTGACCACCGACCAGCGGCGTCGTGGTCAGCCCGAACATCTCCTGCAGGCGCACCGCGACCGAGGGCGCATCGCCCGAGTAGTCGATCGCCACGCGCGACCCGCTCGGCACCGTCAGGTGCGTAGGCGCCAGCCGCTCGAGCGACTGCTCGAGGCGGCGGTCGAGGCGCGCGCGCAGGATCGCTCCGAGATCGAGACGCGCGAGGTGATCGCGGCGCGTGATCCCCGCGAGGAACGGCGCCAGCCACGCCTCGAGCGTGGCGATCAGCGCTGCGTCGGACAGGTCCGGCCACGGATTGGAGGCCTCGCTCGCGTGGAGCCGCCGCAGGAACCCGATGCGCCACCGCAGCGACCGCGCCGCGTGCGTCCAGGGCAGGGACTCGAGGCCCAGCTCGCGAATGCCGGCGAGCATTGCGGCGACGGCGAGTTCGGCGGACGGGTTGGGTAGCGCCGATTCCTCGAGCAGCAGCGCCCGGAGGCGGCGCTCGCGCCGCGCGATCACGGCGCTCTCCCGGCGGTCCCACTCGACGCGGTCGACGGTGACGATGTGCGCGGCGAAATGCGTCAGCAGCTGGGCACGGGTGATGGGCGCGGCGAGCTGGATGCGAGCCTCGCGCTCGCCGGCATCGAGTGTGGCCGCGACGATGAACTCGTGCTGGGCAAGCGCGTCCGGCCCCGGAAAGGCCGCACCGCGGCCGTTCGCCAGCAGATAACGGCCGCCGTCGCCGCGCCGCCGGCCGATCCGGTCGGGATAGGCGTAAGCGAGCAGCAGGCCCGGATCGGCACCAGCCACGCCCTGCTCGCCGGTCGGACGCCCGCCCGCTTCGAGCTCGCGCTGCCAGGCCGCGGCAAGCCGGCGCGCACGCTCGAGGGCGCCGCGGTCCGCCTCGAGGCCCGGAACCGCGCCGCCGTGCAGCAGCTCGAGGCGCTTGCCGAGGTCGGCGTCGCGCTCGCCCGGGCGGGTGCGCGCGAAGTCGCGCTCGGCGAGAAACGCCGCGAGCTCGCAGGCCACCCGGACGGCCGGGCCGCGCGCGGCCAGCAGCATGTGGGCCAGGCGCGGATGCAGGCCGAGCCGGGCCATCTGCCGACCCGCGGCCGTCACCCGGCCGGTCGCGTCGAGCGCGCCGAGGTCGGCGAGCAGCGCGCGCGCCTGGGCGAGGTGCGCGGGCGGCGGAGGATCGAGCCAGGCGAGCGCCGCGGCGTCGGTACCCCAGCACGCCAGGTCGAGCGCCAGCGGTGCGAGGTCCGTTTCGGCGACCTCCGGTGGCGCGGCCGCAGCGAGCTGCCGTTCGGCCGCCTCCGTGTAGACCCGATAGCACACGCCCGGCTCGACCCGGCCCGCGCGGCCGCGTCGCTGCTCGGCGCTGGCGAGCGACACCGGCAGCGTCTCGAGCCGGCTCATGCCGCTCGCCGGGTCGAACCGCGAGCGGCGCGCCAGGCCGGAGTCGACGACGATCCGCACGCCCTGGATCGTCAGCGATGTCTCGGCGATGCTGGTGGCCAGTACCACCTTGCGCCGGCCGGGCGCGGCCGGCTGCAGTGCGAGGTCTTGCGCGTCCGGCGCGAGCTCGCCGTAGAGCGGCAGCACCGAGGTGTTGGCAGGCAGCTCGCCCTCGAGCAGCGCGCGCGCGACGCGGCGGATCTCGGCAGCCCCCGGCAGGAACACCAGCGCATCGCCCGGGCCGTCGGCGAGCGCGCGGCGCACGGTATGAATGAGCTCGCGCTCGAGGTGCTCCGGCGATCGCTTGGCGTGGCGGACCTCCACCGGGAACGATCGGCCGCTGCTCGTGATCCGTGGCGCCCCGCCGAGCAGCCCGGCCACGGCCGCCCCGTCGAGGGTCGCCGACATCACCAGCAGCCGCAGGTCCGGTCGCAGGTTGTGCTGGGCGTCGAGACACAGGGCGAGGCCGAGGTCCGCAGCGAGGCTGCGTTCGTGGAACTCGTCGAAGATCACGAGCCCGGTGCCCTCGAGGGCCGGGTCGTCCTGCAGCACGCGGGCGAGGATGCCCTCGGTCACGACCTCGATACGCGTTTCGCGGCTGATCCTGGTGTCGAGCCGCATGCGGTATCCGACGCGCCGGCCGACCGCCTCGCCGAGCGTTGCCGCCATCCGGGCCGCGACTGCGCGCGCGGCCAGCCGCCGCGGCTCGAGCATCACGATGCGACGCCCGGCGAGCCATGGCGCATCGAGCAGGGCGAGCGGCACGACGGTGCTCTTGCCTGCGCCGGGCGGGGCCTCGAGCACCGCCGCGCGGTGGCCGGCGAGCGCCGCGCGGAGCTCGTCCAGCACGGTGCCGATGGGCAGTGCCGGCAGCAGGATGTCGGGCATCGGTGGCCTGCGTCAGGCCGCGAACTGCAGCCGGTCGCGCAACTCGATTCGCAGCAGCCAAAGGCTTGCCAGCATTTGCACGGCCACCGTCGCCACCGACAGGTACCAGGTGTACTCGATCCGGAACCCGGGCCATCGCGACAGCCACAGCGCCGGCAGCGCGAAGGTCACGAGGCGCGTCGCACTCGAGAAAATGGCAGGCCAGGTATTGCCGAGAGCCTGGAACATGCCGGAGCACGTGAAGATCAGGCCCGACGGTACGAAGTTCCAGACCAGCACGCGCAGGAACTCGACGCCGACCGACACGACGGCGGGATCGCTCGTGAAGAAGCCGACCAGGCCGGGCGCGTAGGACCGGCTCAGGACCGCGACCACCAGCATGAGTCCGCCGCCCAGCAACGCACCGTCGCGAAACGTCCGCCGCACCCGCGCGGCATTGCGCGCGCCGAAGTTCTGCGCGGCGACCGGGGCCACGGCAAACGCGATCGCCATCGCCGGGAGCAGCACCGCCTGCATCAGTCGCAGTCCGACGCCCAGGCCGGCCTGGGCCGGTGCGCCGAATCGGCGGATGACCGCGTAGATGACGGCGGTGTAGAGGAACATCAGCGCAAATTCGCCGCCGGCCGGGAGCCCGATATTGAGGATCTGTTTCCAGGTCGCGAGGCGCGGGCGCCACTGCTGGCGGTGGAAGGCCACGTACTTCTCGAGCCGCCCGAAATAGATGCTGAGCAGCGCGACGCCCGCCGCGACCGACAGCGTGCTGGCGAGGCCCGCCCCCGCCACCCCCAGCGGGTGGCCCGTGCCGATGCCGGCGATCAGTACCGGCGCCAGCATGCAGTTGAGGAGCACGGTCACGAGCTGCACGACCATCGTCGGCTTCACGATGCCGGTGCCGCGCAGCGCCGAGCTCATTGCCACCAGTGCGAACTGCAGCGCAAGGCCCGGCACGAACCACATCAGGTAAGTCGTGCCAGCCGCGACGGTCGCCGCGTTCGCGGCAAGCGTGCGCATGTATGGCGCCGCGAGCGCGAGGCCGCCGATCAGCGCGAACAGCGCGCACAGCGCGGCGAGCACCAGCGACTGGTTGAACACGAGGTTGGCGGCGTCACGGTCGCGCGCGCCAACCGCGTGGCCGATCAGCGCCAGCGTGCCGACGCCGAGCATCTGCGTCAGCGCCATGATCGCGAGCATGAAATTGCCGGCCGCGCTGACGCCGGCGAGCGCCGCGTCGCCCAGACGCGCGACGAAGTACAAGTCGATCATGAAATACAGGGTCTGCACGAGCAGGCCGATCGCCATCGGCAGCGCCATCGCCAGGATGTGGCCCGCGACCGGGCCTTGCGTCAGGTCCTTCACCGCGCGGCGGGGATGCCGTGGCGGTACGGGTCGCGGGGATCGAGCAGCAATGTCGCCTCGGCCGTGATGAACGCCTCGCCGGTGATCGTCGGCACGATCGCGCCGTCCTCGAGCTCGATGCTGGCGTCAAACACGCTGCCGATGATGCTTTCCTGGCGCCAGATCTGGCCAGGCCTGAACTTGCCGTCGCCGGCCAGGCACGCGAGCTTGGCGCTGGTGCCGGTGCCGCACGGCGAGCGGTCATAGGCCCGGCCCGGGCACAGCACGAAGTTGCGTCCATCGATGCCGGGCCGACTGCCGGGACCGGTGAGCTCGATGTGATCGATGGCGGCGCCGCCGGCACCGGTGATGCCGGCCGTCTCGAGCGCCTGGCGCAGCTGCCAGCTGAGGTCGACCAGCCGCTCGACGTTGGCGGCCTGCAGAGACTGGCCATGGTCCGCAGACAGGAAAAACCAGTTGCCGCCGAACGCGACATCGCCGGTGATCCGCCCGTGGCCCGGAACGGCGACGGCGACGCCGGCGGCGTGCCGGAATGCCGGCACGTTGCGGACCGACACGCGCCCCGATGCGTGCAGCTCGGCCGTGACGATCCCGACCGGCGTCTCGATGCGGTGCCGTCCCGGCGCCAGGCGCCCGAGCCAGGCGAGCGTCGTCACCATGCCAATCGTGCCGTGGCCGCACATCCCGAGGTAGCCGACGTTGTTGAAGAAGATGACGCCCGCCGCCGCCGTCGGATCCAGCGGCGGCGTCAGCAGCGCCGCCACCAGCACGTCCGCACCGCGCGGCTCGGTACAGAGCGCCGCCCGGAACCCCTCGTGCTCCCGCCGCAGCGTCGCGACGCGGGCGGGGAAGCTGCCGGTCAGCACCGGGCCGCCGTCGAGCACGACACGCGTCGGCTCGCCGCCCGTGTGCGAGTCAACAACCCGGATGCGCTGCACGGCTGGTCAGTCTGGCGGCTAGGCGCGCGGCGTGACGGGGCAGCAGCCCGCACCCAGCCACGTGCCGGTGACCTGCGTCCGGTGCACCATCGCGCGCGTACCGTCCGATCTATGCATCGTGACCGAGCCCTGCACAGCGCCAGGCGTCGCCGGGGCCCCGGCCGATTCGCTCGCAGGCGCGACCTCCAGCAGGCCCGGCTTGATCGCGATCCGGCCGGTCCCGAGTGCGAGCGCGGACGGCAGGCACAGGGCGGCGCCCACTCCAAGCTTGCCCGACATGCCGATTCTCCAGGCGGCGAGGTGCCGCCGGCGAATCGTGCGCCATCCACGCGCTGCCTGCCAAGAGGGACGGCGGTTCCGGCGCCGACGGCGAGCGCAAGTAGGCGACAATGAACGATGGCGCGCCGCCTCATCAGCCTGTTCCCGCTGGCAGCCGTCGGCGCCGCGAGCGGCGCGTATCTGTGGCCTGCGCCATTCGTGCGCGCGGGCGGCGCGATCGTGCCGCTGCTGATGCTGGTGATGCTCGGGATGGGCTACACGCTGACCCCGGGCGATTTCCGGGCAGTGCTGCGTTCACCCCGCCTGGTACTGCTCGGCGTCGGTCTGCATTACACGGTCATGCCGGCCGCCGCCTGGCTGGTGATCCGGCTGCTGCACCTCGACGCAGCGACCGCGGTCGGCGTCGTACTCGTCGGCGCGACCAGCGCCGGTACCGCTTCGAACGTCATCAGCTACCTCGCGCGCGGCAACGTGGCCCTGTCGGTCACGCTGACGGCCGTATCGACGCTGCTCGCGGTCGTGCTGATGCCGCTGATCGCCTCGCTGATGCTCGCGCGGACCATTGAGGTACCCGCAGGGGAGATGATGCTCGCGGTGGCGCAGGTGGCCATCGGCCCCGTTGCCGTCGGCATGGCACTGCGACAGCTGTCCGGCGCGCGGGCGGCACGCCTGCTCGCGGCGTTTCCGGCCCTGTCGGCGCTCGCGGTTCTCGCCGTGATCGCGATCGTGGTCGGACTCAACGCGCCGCGCCTGTCGGTGGCGGGGCCGGCCGTGCTCGCAGCCGTCGCGCTGCACAACGGCATCGGGCTCGCGGCGGGATATGGTTTCGCGCGGCTTGCCGCGGCGGACGAAGCGAGTGCGCGGACGATTGCGATCGAGGTGGGCATGCAGAACTCGGGGCTGTCGGTCGCGCTCGCGCTCAAGCTGTTCACGCCGGCGGCGGCGCTTCCCGGAGCGATTTTCAGCGTCTGGCACAACCTCACGGGCTCGGCACTCGCCGCCCTGTGGGCGCGCCACCCGCCGGGACCCCCGCCAGGGGGGCCGGCAGGCGGTCAAGCACGCCTATCCCGCGAGTGACGGCGGCCGCGGCGGCTCCGCCGGCCGATCCGGGGCGTTGAAACCCCGCGCTGCGCCCCCATGCACGTCCCGGGCGGCGTATCCCTGCCGCGCCGCCAGGAAGGCCCCATGAGCGACACTACCGATCCCCGCACCCACGCCCTCGAAGCCGCTGGAGCCCCTGGCGGGCCAACCGAGGATGTGCTGATCATCCTGCCGGTCCGCAACATGGTGCTGTTTCCGGGCGTCGTTGCCCCGGTCGGCATCAGCCGGGCCAAGACGATCGCCGGCGCCCAGGAGGCCGTACGCACCGAGCGCAAGGTGGGGCTGCTGCTGCAACGGCAGCCCGACATTGAGGACCCGACGCCGGCGGACCTGCACGCAATCGGCACCGTCGCCGGGATCCTGCGCTACGTGACGACGCCCGGCGGGGGTCACCAGCTGGTCGTCCAGGGCGAGCGCCGGTTCCGCGTGCTCGATTTCCAGCCGGGGCTCCCGTTCCATCTGGCCCGTGTCGAGTACCTGGCGGCCACCAATGCCGCCGGCGCTGACGTCGAAGCGCGCGCCCTCAACCTCAAGCGCCTCGCCGGCGAAGCGCTCGGGCTCCTGCCCGGGGTGCCGGCCGAGGTCGGCACGGCGCTGCAGTCCATGGACTCGGCCGAGGGCCTCGCCGATCTGATCGCGAGCTTCCTCGACGTCAAGGCCGCGGACAAGCAGGCGCTGCTCGAGACGACCGACGTACGCACGCGCCTCGAGCGGGTCGCGACGCTGGTTGCGCAGCGCATCGAGGTGCTGAAGCTCTCCAGGCAGATCGAGGAGCAGACCCGCGAGGCGATCGACGAGAAGCAGAAGGAAGTGCTGCTGCGCGAGCAGCTCAAGCAGATTCAGCGCCAGCTCGGCGAAGGCGAGGACGGGGCGGCGGACCTCGCGGAGCTTCGCAGCGCGATCGAGGGCGCCGGCCTGCCGCAGGACGCCCTCGAGCAGGTCAAGAAGGAGCTGAAGCGCCTCGAGCGGATGCCCGAGCAGGGCGCCGAGTACTCGATGCTCCGCACCTACCTCGAGCTGATCGCGGCGCTGCCATGGTCCAAACTGGATGTCGAGCAGATCGACATCGGCCAGGCGCGTGGAGTGCTCGAGGCCGATCACTGGGGTCTCGACAAGATCAAGAAACGGATTCTCGAGTACCTCGCGGTCCGCAAGCTGAACCCGCAGGGCCGCAGCCCGATCCTGTGCTTCGTCGGCCCGCCGGGCGTCGGCAAGACCTCGCTCGGCCAGTCGATCGCGCGCGCCATCGGACTGAAGTTCCAGCGCGTGTCGCTGGGAGGCACGCACGACGAGGCTGAGATCCGCGGCCACCGGCGGACCTACGTCGGCGCGCTCCCCGGCATCATCATCCAGGCGATCCGCAAGGCCGGAACCCGCAATCCCGTGCTGATGCTCGACGAGATCGACAAGCTCGGGCGCGGCTTCCAGGGCGATCCGGCGGCCGCGCTGCTCGAGGTGCTCGACCCCGAGCAGAACTCGACCTTCCGCGACAACTACCTCGCGGCGCCATTCGATCTGTCGAAGGTGCTGTTCATCGCAACGGCGAACCAGCTCGACACGATTCCCGGCGCGCTGCGGGACCGGATGGAGATCATCGAGCTTACCGGCTACACGGAAGACGAGAAGGTCGAGATCGCCAAGCGCTACCTGCTCAAGCGACAGCTCGAGGCCAACGGTCTCAGCGACGCTCAGGTCGAGATCACGGAGGCGGCGCTCAGGCGCGCGGCCCGCGAGTACACGCGCGAGGCCGGTTGCCGCAATCTCGAGCGGGAGATCGGCGCGCTGCTGCGCAACGCAGCGGTCAAGATCGCCTCGGGCGCCGTCGCCCGCGTGCGCATCGATGCGCCGAACGTTGAGGAGATCCTCGGCAGCCCGCGCTTCGAGAACGAGGTGGCCATGCGCGTCAGCGTCCCGGGCGTCGCGACGGGGCTGGCGTGGACCCCGGTCGGGGGCGACATCCTGTTCATCGAGGCGACCCGCACGCCCGGATCCGGCCGGCTGATCCTGACCGGCCAGCTGGGTGATGTCATGAAGGAAAGTGCCCAGGCGGCGCTGTCGCTCGTCAAGGCGAATGCCGAGGCGCTCGGCATCGACCCGGGCTTGTTCGAGAAGAGCGACATCCACATACACGTGCCGGCCGGAGCGATTCCGAAGGATGGCCCAAGCGCGGGAGTGTCGATGTACACGGCGCTGGTGTCGCTGCTGACCAAGCGCACCGTCCGCTCCGACGTCGCAATGACCGGCGAGATCTCGCTGCGCGGACTAGTGCTGCCTATCGGCGGCGTCAAGGAGAAGACCGTGGCGGCAGCCCGCGCTGGCATCCGCACCGTGCTGCTGCCCGCGCGCAACCGCAAGGACCTCGAGGACGTTCCGGCGAGCGTCCGCGAACTCGTCGAGCTAAAGTTCGTCGAGCGGGTTGACGATGTGATCCGCATCGCACTCGCCGGCGCGTCGCCGGACGGGCCAACCGCGGCGGCGCCGGACGCACCGCGGAGCGCACCGGCCGAGGTGTGAGCCAGCGCCCGCCGGGCCGGACGGTGCTCGGCTAGACTTCGGGCATGCGCGTCCCCGGCGTCGTGCTCCTCGGCCTAGGGCTGCTGGCAGGCTGTGCTGCTGCGCCGCTGCGGCCCGCTCCGGCTGCGACCCCCGCAGCCACGCTCGGCGCGCGCGCCGCGGCCCTCGCCAGCGGTCTGGTCGGCACGCCCTACCGTTACGGTGGCAGCACCCCGGCCGGGCTCGACTGCAGCGGCCTCGTCTATTACGTCTACCGTGAGCTCGGCGTCGCCGTGCCGCGAACGTCGGCCGCGCAGCGGGCGGCCGCGATGCCGGTAACGGCCGAGGAGCTCCGGCCCGGGGACCTCGTTTTCTTCTACACCCCCGAAGACCACGTCGGCATCTACCTCGGCGGCGCGGAGTTCGTGCACGCGCCCGCGAGCGGCCGCGCAGTGGAGCGCGCGCGGCTGGATGCGCCGTTCTTCATCCTCGACTACGCGGGCGGCGGGCGCTTGCCGGGTCCGTGACGGGCCGCACACCGGCGCCGGCGCGCTCCGTGTCAACTTGGCAGCGCCCGCCGCGTTGCATGCGAGAGGACCGCGTGCAAAGCCATGACCGCTGACAGCGCCACACAATCGGCCATTGCCACCAACCGCTTCGGCTTCGGTGCCCGGCCCGGCGAGCGCGCCGCGGCCGCAGCCGATCCGCGCGGCTGGCTGCTCGCGCAGCTGCACGAGCCGTACCGCCCGCCGGCCGAGCTCGAGGGGCTTACATCCGGCCGCGAGATTCTCGCGACCTTTCTCAGCGCGCGGGCGCAGCGCGCCGCAGCGCGCATGGACGCGAAAGACCAGACCGCGCGCGGCGAGGACCCGGTCAAGCAGCTGGCGAGGAGCGTGCGCGAGCAGCTGCAGCCTCACTACCTCGCCCAGGCGGCGGCGCGGACGCGCATTGCACTCGCGAGCGAGTCGACGTTTCGCGAACGGCTGGTGCACTTCTGGTCGAACCATTTCGCGGTGTCGGTCGACAAGCCGATCTGCCTCGGCACCGCCGGGGCGCTCGAGAACGAGGCGATCCGGCCGCGGATCGACGGCCGATTCGCCGATCTGCTGCTCGCCGTCGAGATGCATCCGGCGATGATCACCTATCTCGACAACCAGCAGTCCGTGGGCCCCCACTCCGAGGCCGCCGGGTACGCCGCACGGCGCGCCTCGCGAAGCCAGGGGGCCGCAAGGGGCAAAATCGGACTCAACGAGAATCTCGCCCGGGAGATTCTCGAACTGCACACGCTCGGCGTTGACGGCGGCTACGGGCAGGCGGACGTGACCACCTTCGCGGCCGTCATCACCGGCTGGTCCATCGGCGGCGGCAAGGGTCGCTTCGGCGGGGGCGCGCCCGGCGCGTTCGAGTTTCGTCCCGCGCTTCACGAGCCGGGCAGCAAGACGCTGCTCGGCCGGCGTTATGCGGAGGCGGGTCTGCAACAGGGGCAGGCGGTGCTGCGCGACCTTGCCTCGCACCCGGCGACGGCGCGGCACCTGGCCACCAAACTCGCGCGGCACTTCGTCGCCGACGAGCCGCCACCGGGGCTTGTCGACCGCCTGGCCAGCGCCTACGCGAGCAGCGACGGGCACCTGCCGAGCGTCTACGCAACGCTCGTCACCTGGGACGGGGCGTGGGAGCCCGAGGCGCGCAAGTTCAAGACGCCGCAGGATTTCGCTTACTCGGCGATGCGGGCACTGGCGGTCGCGCCGCGCGAGCCCAAGAAGCTGCTGTCGGCCTTCGATGTGCTCGGCCAGCGCCACTGGGCCCCAGGCTCACCGGCCGGCTGGCCGGACCGGCAGGCGGACTGGAACGGCGCGGATGCGCTGATGAAGCGCATCGAGTGGAGCGTCGCGCTCGCCGATCGCGTCGGTAACTCGCACTCGGCGCTCGATGCCGCCGACGCCTCGCTCGGTCCGCTCGCCGGGGCCCGTACGCGCGGTGCCCTGAGCCGTGCTGCCTCCGGTTCCCAGGCGCTGGCGCTGCTGCTGATGAGCCCGGAGTTTCAGAGGAGATGAGCATGAGCAGCCGCCGTGAATTCCTGACCGCAAGCGTGAGGCTCGGTGTCGGCGCCGCGCTCGCGACCGCGCTGCCCGGTGTCAGCTTCGCCACGCTGCCGGGAGGCGCGCCATTCGTGGTCGTGATCCTGCGTGGCGCGCTCGACGGGCTGTCGGCAGTGCCACCGTACGGGGATCCCGATTACGCCGGCGCTCGCGGGCCGATCGCGATTACCCGGCCGGGGGGATCCAAAGGCGCGCTTGATCTCGATGGCTTTTTCGGGCTGCATCCGGCATTGCCGCTGCTGCACGAACGCTGGCGGAGCGGAGAACTGCTCGTCGTGCACGCCACGGCCTCGGCCTACCGCGAGCGCTCGCACTTCGACGGTCAGAACGTGCTGGAGAACGGCGGCGACCACCCGTCCGGCAGCGCGAGCGGCTGGCTCAACCGCGCGCTGGGCGCCCTCGACGGGCGGGGCGTCGACGGATTGGCGGTAGGCCAGAACGTGCCACTGATCCTGCGC
>Ga0181521_10000514_pt1 | contig 47166 bp, 41 predicted proteins | sample PEATcosm2014_Bin_32_FD_119764 | JGI IMG/M metagenome (GOLD analysis project Ga0181521, IMG submission 119764) | Peatland microbial communities from MTU Mesocosm Facility, Houghton, MI, USA - PEATcosm2014_Bin02_60_metaG | ecosystem: Environmental > Terrestrial > Soil > Wetlands > Peat | place... | reverse complement strand
CTGGGTGAAACCGTGAGCTGGCCCAAACAATACTTGCGCGCCGCGCCTCAAGGTTCGACTGCGCGCACCGCAGTCGACAGCAAATAATCTGCGAATCCGGCGTGCCCGAGCGAGAATGGGACCGGTTTTCCTCTGCCAAGCGTGGTTCATGCGGCTCTTTCGCTTCCCAAACTGTGAAAGACCTGTCCTATACTGCGTGTAGAGCGAGGGATTTCCCCGGACGTGTTGGTTCCCTCGCCGAATTCTATGGCAACTCAATTCAACAGGAAGCGCGCCTACTCACCACCGCCCATCCCGGACCGTCTTTATTTCAAGATTGGCGATGTCGCGCGCCTATGCGGCGTGGAGTCGTACGTTCTGCGCTTCTGGGAGTCGCAGTTTCCTCAACTCAAGCCCAACAAGAGCGGAACCGGCCAGCGGCTCTATCGCCGTCGCGACGTGGAAATGGCGCTGGCGATCAAGCGCCTGGTCCACGCCGATGGCTACACTCTGTCCGGTGCGCGTGCGGTTCTCGATGCTGAGCAGCGCCGCCCCGGTAAACGCCCCGGCGGCAATCCTGATCCCGAGGCCGCCGCGCCGTCGCCTGCCGATCAGAACAAATCGTTCGATGCAACGGCTGCTGTCATCGGCCATGCTCGCGCCGAATTGCGCGAAATCATCAACCTGCTGGCCTCTTCGGCGCCGCAGCCGCCACGCCGCCGCAACCGGCTCGCCGCCATTGCGCCCGCTACCGAATCGCTGTTCCCGTCGTAGTCTCTCGACAACAGAAGCCGCGCCCCGGGTTCCAGTGCCATCGCTGCAAGGCCGCGGCGCGAAGCGGCGGCCATGCAAGACGAATTATTCCGCCGCGGCTTCTTCGGCAGCCGGCTCTTCCGCAACCGGCTCGGCGGCCGCCGGCTCGGCTGCAGCTTGGGCGGCCGCGGCTTTCTCTTCCTCTGTCACTTCGGCCTCGACCTTCACGGTCACGCGCGCGGTCACTTCGCGATGCAGCCGGATGGCCACCTTGACCTCACCCAGGCTCTTGATCGCGTCGCCCTGTTGGATCTTGCGGCGATCGACCTCGAAGCCCTGCGCCGCCAGCGCTGCGGCGATGTCGGCCGATGTAACCGAGCCAAAGAGATGGCCGTGCTCGCCGGCCTTGCGGGTAAAGCTCAGCACCACGGGCTCGAGCTTGGCCATGAACTCCTCGGCCTGCGCCTTTTCGCTGGCAGAGCGCCGCGCGGCCGCGGCCTTCATCTGCTCGATCACGGCCTTGTTGGCCGCGGTGGCCTGCATGGCCAGCTTGCGCGGCAGTAGATAGTTGCGCGCGTAGCCGTCGGCAACCTTCACCACTTCGCCGCGAAAGCCAACGTTGGCTACGTCTTCCTTCAGAATTACTTCCATGGGAAATTCTCCAAATCTTTCGTCGTGCGGCGTCGGTCAGCGGCGCCGAAAGGGCTCTTGCCGTTCTGGCAAGAGGCTCAACTCGCCGGCCACGTGCCGCCAAAAGTCTCAATCGGCTCTTCGTTCCGCTCTCGGAGCCGGAATTAGTGCCTGGTTGCAAACGGCAGCAGCGCAATGTTCCGGGCCTGCTTGATGGCGCGGGTCAGACGGCGCTGATGCGTGGTGCAAACACCGGTCAGCCGCCGCGGCACAATCTTGCCGCGCTCGGCCACGAACTGCCCCAGCAACTTCACGTCGCGGTAAGGAATCGCGTCGATCTTCTCGGTGCAGAACTTGCAGACCTTCTTGCGGCGGAAGAACTTGCCACGTCCGCCGGGACCGCCGCCGGGCCGCCCCGCACCGCGTGGGCCTGAGCCCGGACCGTGGCCCGAACCAGGACCCCGTTCAGATGGAGCCTGTGGAGTTTGAGGTGCGTCCGACGCAGCGGGCGCTTTTGCTTGGGTTTCTTCAGACATCGTGTTTCCTCTTTGCTCTCGTTGTTCCGGCACAGCCGGAGGATTCTTGTAGGGACTAGGGACATAGGGACTAGGGACTAAGGATTGCAAGCTTCATCGCTGAACGCGCTTTTCTAGTCCCGAGTCCCTACGTCCCTGCCGGGGCCCCGGCGAGCGGTCTTTGCTCGCTGGGGTGGCTTAGTCCCTGTTTTTACACGCTGGCCTGCACCGGCTCTGCCGGCTCGACCGCAGTTGTGCTTGCGGCCACAGGCGCAGCAGCAGCAGGCGTGGATTCGCTGCTCACTTTGCGGCGCACGCCGCGGTTGGCCTTCACCTTGGCCAGGCGTTTCTCTTCCTCGTCCATGCGCACGGTGATGAACTTGATCACCTGCTCGGTCACACGCAGACGGCGCTCCAGTTCCAGCACCACCGCGCCGTTGGCTTCAACGGTGAGCAGAATGTAGTTGCCATCGTTAAATTTGCGCACCTGATAGGCGAGCTTGCGCCGCCCCAGCTTCTCCGCCGACTTCACCACGCCGCCGCCGCTCTTGACCGTTGCGCTCAAGCTTTCGATCAGCTTGTCGGCTTCTTCGTCCTCCACATCGGGACGAACGATAAACATCACTTCATACAAACGCGACATCAGGTTTCCTTTTCCGCTGCAGCGCTTCGCTTCCGTTCTCAGCGATCCGCTCTCAGCCTTCGTCTATTACATCGCAGGTTCTCAGTCGTCGGTCCCTAGTCCCTAGTCCCTAGTCCCTCAGTCCCTGAGTCCCTGTCTTTCCGGTTGAATTCGTTCATCGCGGCTGCTGCTCCCACTTCGAGAATCCGCCGCGTGGCCGTTGCCACCCGGTCCAGCACCTCGTCAAGCACCGCCAGATCCGCCTTTCGCATGGGCGAGAGCAGATAATCTCGACCCGGCCGTTTTCCGCCCGCGACAATTGCCTCGGGAGGTAAATCCGGCCCCACGCCGATGCGCAACCGCAGCCACTCTTGCGTGCCCAGGGCGCTGGTTACGCTGCGGGCTCCGTTGTGCCCCGCCGGCGAACCGCGCTCCCTGATCTTGAAGGTACCCAGCACCAGGTCAAGCTCGTCGTAGATCACGAGCAGATCCTGCGCCGGGTCGGCTTCAAACTCCTCAACCAAAGCGGCTACTGCTGCGCCGCTCAGGTTCATAAACGTCTCCGGCTTGGCCAGAACCACCTTGCGTCCTGCAATTCTGCAAGTCGCGGTAGTGGCCCGGCAGCGCCGGTTCTGCACCACAACGCCTTCCTGCTGGGCGATGCGGTCGATGGCCATGAATCCCGCGTTGTGCGGGGTCCACACATACTCGAGACCGGGATTGCCCAGGCCCACAATCAGGAAGGGCCCGGGCGAATTTCGGGTCTCGCTTGCATCCGCCAAGGCTTACTTCTTCGCCTCGGGCTTCTTGCCCGCTGCAGGCTCAGCCTCGCCCTTGCCCTTCTTTGCAACCTCGGGTTCAGCCGGTGTTGCCCCCGCTGCACCCGGCGCTGCTTCCGTTCCTGCTGCCACGGCTCCCTCCACCACTTCCGGCGTCGCAACCACTTCCTCGCGGATGTGCACAACGTGGGCCACGGTGGAATCTTCCGGGGTCAGGTACTTGATCTTGTCGAAGTGCGGTAAACCACTCACACGCACTACCTGGTGCATCCCCAATTCGCTCACGTCCACGTCGATGTGGCCGGGAATGTCCGCGGGCAGGCACGCGATTTCCACCTCGCGCAGCACCTGGTCCAGAATGCCACCCTCGGCCTTTACACCAATTGGTATGCCCAGCAGTTTCACGCGCACGCGCACGCGCAAAACCTTGTCCAGGGCAATGCGCTTCAAGTCGATGTGAATCAGCTTGTCCTTGATCGGCTCTCTCTGCCAGTCCACGATCATGGCTTTGGCTGTCGGCTGGCCGGAAACTTCCACATCAAAAATCGTGTTGTGGCCACTCTCCGAATAAAGGATCCGCGCAATCTGTTTGGGATCCACTTCCACGGCAACCGCCTCGTGCCCGGAGCCATACAGCACCGCCGGAATTTTGCCTGCAACGCGTACGCGGCGTGCGGCATTCTTGTTGAACTTGCCCTTGCGGGGCATCGCTACGACTACTTCTGGCATGTTACTTTTCTCATTTCTTCAAAGATCGGGCACGGAAAAGCAGCTTCTAGCTTTTAGCTCCTAGCTTTTAGCTAGTTCTTTCTGCTGCGAGCTGAATTGCTCCGCTCCCTTTGTGAAAAGCAGCTATTAGCATTCAGCTGCTTGTTGCTGTTGTGCGGCGAATCGTTTGACAGGCCGCGTTTTCGTTTCTTCCTTCGCAAAAACGCGAAGGCCAATCTCTCACTGCACAGCTAAAAGCTAAGAGCTAAAGGCTGTCTTTAAGAGAACAACGTACTAACACTCGTCTCCATATGAATGTTCTCAATGGCCGAGCCCAACAAGCCGGCGATCGAGAGCACCTTGATCTTGCTGACTTTTTGCGCCGCCTCGCGCAGTGGGATGGTGTCCGTCACCACCAACTGCTCCAGCCGCGAATTCGCAATGCGGTCAATAGCCGGACCTGAAAGCACAGCGTGACTCGCGCAGGCATACACTGCCGCCGCGCCATTGGCGTACAACGCATCTACCGTTTTCACCAGCGTGCCGGCGGTGTCCACAATGTCGTCGATGATCAGGCAATTCTGGCCTTCCACGTCGCCGACAACGTGCATCACTTCCGCAACGTTGAGATCGGTGCGGCGCTTATCCACAATCGCCAGCGGCGCGCCCATCTTTTGCGCAAAGAATCGCGTCCGCTCCACGCCGCCTGCATCCGGCGATACCACCGTCAGGTTGGGCAGGTTCAGTTCCTTGAAATGACTCACCAGAACGGGGCTGGCAAAGATGTGGTCGACGGGAATATTGAAGAAGCCCTGGATCTGCGCCGCATGCAAATCGACAAAGAGCGCGCGATTGGCGCCTGCGGTAGTCAACAGGTCGGCAATCAGCTTGGCGCTGATGGCTACGCGCGGGCGGTCCTTGCGATCCTGGCGGGCGTACCCGTAGTAGGGAACCACTGCCGTGATGCGGGCCGCCGAGGCCCTCTTGAGCGCATCGATCATAATGAGCAATTCCACCAGGTGCTGATCCACCGGATAGCAGGTGGGCTGCACCACAAAAACATCTACGCCGCGTACGTTCTCGAGCAGTTGAAAGTAAACCTCACCGTCAGCAAAACGCTGCAGCTTGACCTGCCCCACCGTTACGCCGATATGCCGCGCCACTTCCTCAGCCAGCCGCGGATTCGCCGTCCCGGAAAACAACTTGAAGCGCTTGTCCTCGCTTAGCCTCGAGGGCTTCTTGCGCTCCGGCGCCGGATTCATCTTGCCGTCTTTCGCCTTGGCGCCATCCCCGGACCCAGCTTTTGGTGCGTCCTTGCCGCCTTCGGGCTTTTCCGGAGCTGGTTGGCCCGGATTCTTCTCTTCCAGTGTCACCGACGACGTTCCCGTTTCCATCTGAAGCACCTCCATGCTGGTTGGCTATGGCTGCGTTTCTTGCCTGAGCTATTAGCTAAACGCTAAAAGCTGTTTTCTGGCTGGGCGACCAGGATTCGAACCTGGATAAATGCCTCCAAAGGGCATTGTCCTACCATTGAACGATCGCCCACCAATACGGTCAGCCGTGGGCGAGTTTCGCTTGCCCAACAAGCGACTGTCAACGTCGAAAATTTGCTAACTTTCCACAATCATCTGTTCCCAATACGCTTTACGGGGCAGGGTGCGTGTGATCACCGTGTTCCGCACTTTCAGCGTTTGAGACTCTCGTTCGATCCGGTCTTGTGCCGCTTCTGCATCTCCGCGGGTCAGGTACAACCCAAAGAGCGCCGAACCTGACCCCGACAGCGCGGAATACAGAGCTGCCTCCGGTCGACCGGTGGCCGCAAGAAGACGCTTGATCTCAGCAAGGGAGGGATGCTGGGGAAAGACTACTCGTTCGAAGTCATTCTCGATCCAGCTCGTGATCCCGGTGCGGACAAGCCCAGACCCATGTTTCGACTCTTGCGGTCCGGCCAGGTCTTCTCCCAAGGAGAAGACACCGGAGGAGCCTGCTCCAGGCCCGCCCTCGGGAATCTCTCCCCGAAAAGCGCTGGCATAGGCACGGCTCGACTCTTTTAGTCTATCGGCACTTGCCTCCGCGGTCAAACCTTCCGCGGCGCAAAGCGCGTCCCAGTCGCGAAAAGCCTGTGGCGTGGAGACGCCCACCTCCGGCACCACCACCACGCACCAGGTGGGCTCGAGATCGGGAAGCGGAGAAACCTCCTGCCCGCGATCCTGGCCCAGCACCGTTCCGCCCAACAGAAAAAGCGGCACATCGGAACCGACCTGGGCCGCGATTTCCATCCATCGCGCGGCCCAGCCTGCGTTTTTGCTCCCTGTTCCCTGTTCCCTGATCCCTGTTCCCTGCTTGTCGAGCTCTTTCTCCAGCCCCACCAGCGCCGCAACCGCATTCCCCGATCCCGCTCCCAGCCCGCCCTGCACGGGAAGCCGTTTCTCGATATGAATCTCAACTGCGGCTCGGGCGTCCATCTCCTCCGAAGCCAATGAAATCATCTTCCAGGCGGTATTACGCTCGCCCGTAGGCACGCGGGCGTCATTCGAACTCAATCGCAACGTGGTCTGCGCCGAGCGCGTAGCCGTAACCGTAACAATGTCATGAATTTCCAACGTCTGGTAGACGGTGAGGAGGGAGTGAAAGCCGTCGCCGCGCAGAGCCCCCAGATAGAGCCCCAGATTGATCTTCGCGTGCGTTCGAACCGCCGTCGGCATACCGATCCATTGTAGAAGGCCGGCAAACGGAAGGCCGCCGGCACCGGGACACTTCCCGTCTTCACGCCGCAGCGCGACGCGGATGGCCCCACACCGTCCACGCCAGCGTTTCTTCGGCCGCATTCGCGTCGCTTTCGGGAGATGTACCCGGAGAAGAGCCCTTGCGGTTGCCCGATTCGCGCGGGTAGACCTTAGGCTTCCCTGTACAGCCACGCTCCGGCAATCGTTCCCGCGACCACTTCTACCAAACCGCCAAGCGTCGTGAAGAGCGTGAGGTGCTTCGAAAACAGGCCGCCAACATACATGAAGGAGGCATTAGGCAGGAGCGTTCCAAGGATCCATACGACCAGCCCGGCATAGATCGCCGTCTTCAATCCCGCGCCGAGGCGGGGCCGAATCGCCGCGTAGATCCAGATGGCGACGATCCCGCTGACGATTCCCAGTATGTCGAACCCGATCCACATGCTGCTGGAAAATTCTGGGTGGTTAAGGGCTTCCATGCCCTCAGACCAGCGCTGCCCGAGCCACAAGCCATCCACCAGAAAACCCAATAGATCTGCAACAATCCCGGCAACAATGCCACCGAGAATTACACGGCCAAAATTGATCTTGCCCATGACACCTCCTTGATCGAGTTTTGGGGGACGACGGGAGTATACCCACGCACATCAGGGTGCGCAATACGGAATTTCGGAGCCGATTCCGGATGAACGCGCACCTCTTTCTCTTCGTCTGCCGGCTTTTGCTCAAATCGCCCCCTCCAGCGCGTTCCGTCACTGCGCTCCAGCAAACCCGCAATGGAAAACTGCTTTGACATTATTCGAGACGCGAAAAATGTGGTGTACACTCGTACCTACTCCGTCTTTTCCTTCGGAGCCCACCGCTGAACCATCCTTGTGCGCGGAGGACGGGCCATGAACGATCGGGAATGGAACACGCTCCTCTCCGTCATCCGCGGAGAACAACTGCACCCTCTTCCCACCGCATTCATCATCGATAGCCCCTGGCTGCCCAATTGGGCGAGCCACACCATCCTCGATTACTTCACCAGCGACCGCATCTTTCTCGACGACAACTTCAAGGCCATCCAAACCTTTCCTCACACCATCTTCCTGCCCGGTTTCTGGTCGGAGTACGGAATGTGCACCGAACCCTCGGCCTTCGGCTCGGTCTCGATCTGGGGAGAAAATGACTTCCCCTTCGCCATGAAGGTGCTGCACGGCCCGGAAGAAGTCGATCGGTTGGCGACACCCGACCCGCGCAAGCACGGCCTTCTACCCTTTGTCATCAAGCGGCTGCAGCACGCCCAGCCCGAGATAGAGAAGGCCGGTCACAAGATCCGCTTCGCCGTGGCGCGTGGACCGTTCAATGTGGCTTCATTTCTCATGGGCACGCCGGAGTTCCTTGAGGCCCTCAAGACCGAGCCCGAGCGCATGCACCGGCTGCTCAACCTCGTCACCGATTTTCTCGTCGGCTGGATCGCATACCAGCGCGAGCAATTCCCCACCATCGACGGCATCTTCCTGCTCGACGACATTGTGGGCTTTGTGGGCCGGCGGGACTTCGAAAGCTTTGCTCTGCCCTACCTCCAGCGCATCTACGCCGCCGATGTCACGGTAAAGTTCTTCCATTGCGACGCGCCCTTGAAAGCCGCTGCGCCCTTGCTGGAATCGGCCGGCATCAACCTGTTGAACTTCGGCATACAGCACACCATTGCGGAAATGCAGCAATGGACCCATCACAGCATCGCGCTCCTGGGCAACATTCCCCCGCGCGATGTACTTGCGGAAGGCACCCCGGCAGACGTGGCGCAGGCCGTGCGCGAGCTGCTCCAGCCGCGCGAAGACCGCACGCGGCTCATCGTCTCCTGCGGTGGCGGCATGCCGCCCCAGGCGCCCACCGCGAACATTCAGGCATTGATCGCAACCGTCAACGAAGAGACGCAGTAATCGTCCCGCCCCACGCCGGCCTGGACAAGGGCGTGTCTCAAAAATCAGTAGTGTTAACAGGCCCTGAAGGCCCGAGCCAGAAGCTCGCATTATAGTGATCGGTCATCCTGAGCGAAGTTTGCCGCGTTTTGTGCGGCAAACGGAGTCGAAGGACCTGCATTTGATCCTCAACGAACTTCAGACTCACCAACCTGGAGGCCACGGCAAAATCTCGTTTGGCAAGGAGTTGTGTATCAGGGCGCGAGTTTACTCGCGCCGCAGAGCCGGCCAAATGCGCGGGGGCTTTGGCCCCTGGGGGATGTCACTCGGAATCTGCACAACCATTTCGAAGCTCCAAAAACCTCGACGAGCACGGGAACTCCGGCGCTACACTGTGCGTAATACTCCTGGAACCACAGTGGGGGCTTCTATGCATTTCCTGATCTTTTTGGGCGTCCTCTATTTCCTCCCCGCCATCATTGCAGCCGCGCGGCACACGCACAACGCCACGGGAATCCTGCTTCTGAACATCTTCCTTGGCTGGACGGTGGTGGGCTGGTTCGTCGCCCTCATCATGGCGCTATGTTCCGCGCCCTGCTGGGCCTATTACTATCATCGCGGATGGTAAGAAGAGCGCTCGAACCAACAGAATCGAATCTGCCAGAGCCTGAGGCCACCGTAACGCGCTGGGCGCTACGCGACTGGCTTGCGGCTGCAGCGCTATTTGCCGCTACCGCAGCCGTGGTGCTTTGGCAGAACGCGCACGTCGCGGTGCTCTTCGATCTCAGCTACATCCTCAACACCGCGCAGCGCATCGCCCTCGGCCAGGTGCCCTACCGAGACTTTCCCCTTGCGCACGCACCCCTCACCTTTCTTCTCCAGGCCGCGATCATCCGCCTCACAGGCCGCGTCTTTTTTCACCACGTTCTCTATGCCGCCATCACCGGCGGACTGGGCACGGTGCTGGCATGGAGGCTCGCGCTGGCCTCGTTGCGCGGGCGCGTAACCGCCGCCTGGATGCTGGCTCTTCTCCTCGCCGCACCGCTCGTTTTTCTCGGCATCTACTGCGTCGTCCCCACGCCCGAGTACGACTGCGACTGCGGCTTCTGGCTGCTGGTCGCGATTTGGTTCTTGTCACAGGCAGATCCTGTATCCCATCCGAACGCGGACTGCACCAAAAACCAGCACTGTCACGCTGAGCAATCAACAACCGAGTGTCATCCTGAGCGAGTTTTGGAGCATGAAATGCGCCAAAGCGAGTCGAAGGACCTGTGGTTGCTTGTCGGAAGGCGAGGGCAACCGCGCCCGATTGCTCGTGGATTCGCGGCCGGTGCGGCGCTGGTCGTCCCACTCTTCTTCAAGCAAAATATGGGCCTGCCGTTGCTTCTGGCGGCGGTGTGTGCAGCCCTGCTCCTGCTCGCCCTCAAGCGCCGGCAAGCTCCGGCCGCGACACCGGATGCGCGATCTCTGCTCAGCGTCCTTGTCGGCGTGTGCGCCGCGCTGTTGGCCGCACTGCTGGCGCTGCACTGCACCTCTGGTTTTGGCAACTACCTTCACTGGACCATCGAATATGCAAGGCAACGCCGCCTGCCCGGACTCAGTCTGATGCTCGGCGTCTATCGCGATCGCACGCTTGCATGGACGCTGCCCTGCGTGGCCGTCGCGCTGGTGCTTTTGTGGTTGGCATCCAAGCGACTCTGGGCGCGCATCGCCGCCTTCGCCCTGCTTGCCGCCCCGTTTCTCTTCACGCTCGCTTCGCTGCTGATCTACGACGACGCCGACGAGCGCGGCGACGCGCTGCTGGCGCTTTGGCCTCTCGTGCTCCTGCTCGCCGCCGCATTGGCCATCGCGAATCTCTTCACGTCGTGGCGCCGGCCCTCCCTGCGCGTCTTCCTGCCTCTCTTGCTGCTCGCCGCCATTCACGGCACGTTCCTGTCGCAGCAGCTTTGGGGCTCAACCTACGGCATCTGGCCGCTGCTCATTCTGCTCCTCGCGGAGCTGCTGGCGTTTCTCGGCCCTTTCACTACACGCGCTAAAGTCAACAGCTGGTTCACGCCGGCGCTGGCCGCGCTCATCTCTGTCACGCTACTAATTTGCGGAGGCCTTTACACGGCCAGCGAGGAGCGGCTCTCCTACGCCAACCTTCCCGACGGCCCCGCGGCGCACTCCGCGTTTGCCGCGCTTGCGGGTCTCGCTACTCCGGGACCGTATGTACCAGAAATCGACGAACTGCTGCGCTACTCCCAGGCCAACATTCCCTTCGACGACGGAATCGTTTCGATTCCAGGAGAAGAACCGTTCTATTTCGCCACCGGCCGCAGTCCGCGCTTCCCCGTACCGTTTTTCGACCCCACCATCGATCCCTATTCGCCGGCCGAGATCGCCGCGCTCTTACGCTCACACAACATTCGTTGGCTGATTGTGAAGACCGATGTGCAGACCAAGGAAGACCCCACGCCCGATCGCGCGGAATTGCTGCAACTGCTGACGCAGGAGTTCACACTATCGGCACACCTGCGCGGCTACGATGTCTACCACCGCTAGCGCGCTGAGTCAGAAGCTCGCATCACAATAAAACTGTCATCCTGAGCGAAGTTGGCCGCGCTTCGCGCGGCCAACGAGTCGAAGGACCTGCGGTTGTCTTTCGTTGGATCTCAGATTCACCACGCTCGCGACGACTCGCAGCCGGCCTACGCTTTTTGCTTCGCCTTCCCCGACTTTTTCAACTGCTCCCAGTCCTTCACCGTCTGGCCGGCGTAGGCCGCGCCAAAATCGGCGATCGCTTCAGCGAAGGCGGTGCCCGACCCAATGTAGCCGGTAATCACCTGCGGATCGCCCGAGCGTCCGTGGCCGCGCGCCAGCAACTCGCCGCACACCTCGGCGTAGGCCTTCAGGTTCGCGCCCGCCAGGTCCTCGATCGTAATGCTTCCCTTGTGGTCGTTCAGTTGCCGCACCAGATACTGCCGCCCACCGATGTGCGTCCAGCCCAGAAACGGATCGGTCTGGATCTGCATGGCGCGTTGTCCTTCCGCGGTGCGCTGCCCGTTGTGGGACGCAGGATGCACGTCGGGCAAATACGGCGCATAGGCCGATGCAGCCTCTTCCTTGATTTGCAAAAACAGCGGATCGGCGGGACCGTTGCCCTCAAAGTAAACGCAATAATCGCGCAGGCCTACCGATCCCGTGCCCACTACTTTGAAAGCCACGTCTACTGGCCGGTAAAACGAGAGCAGGTGCCGCCGCTGTGGCTCCAACATTTCTCTGTAGGGCCCGAGCGAGGCCAGCACCGCTGCAGCGCGGGCTCCGGTAACACGCGTCAGCATGGGCTTCGATTCCCTGAAGCGGCGCGGCGCGCCCGGCTGCGTTGAAACCGGCGCGGTAAGTTGTTCCAGCGTGTGCAGCGGCGTGGCGCGCTCGGCTTTGGCCAGCGCCATGTGCACCGCCTTTGCCAGGCCCAGGCGATGCACCTGGAATCGGTTTACTTCCAGTTGCGGCATGCGAGCGAATGCGCGCATCTGCACCGCATAACGTTCCACGCACGCCACGGCGGCCTTGCGCGCCGAGCCATCCCTGTGTCCCGCGGCGCGCCCCGACAGCACCAGTGAGGCGGCCATGCGCTTCAAATCCCACTCGAAGGGGCCGAGAATGGTCTCATCGAAATCGTTGATGTCGAAGACCAGCCGGCCGTCGGGCGCGGCAAAGGCGCCCAGGTTGCGCACATGCGCGTCGCCGCACAGCTGGCTCATGATCCCGGTGGAAGGCAATTGCGCCAGGTCCGCCGCCATCACCGACGCCGCGCCGCGAAAATACCCGAACGGCGACTCGGCCATCAATTCATACTTCAACGCGATCAGTGCGGGCACGCGGCCCCGCATCGATCGCTCTACAAGCGCCAGCGCCGAAACCGGCCGCGCCTTGAATTCGCAGCATTCATGCTGGTGGCGTCCCACCTGCTTGCGCCGCGCCTGACCCAGCGCGCGGCGTTCTTCCGGAGTTGCCCAATGCATATTGCGCAACATACACCGTCGACCCACGCGGCAACAACCGGCGGCGTCTCCACTTGCGCTTTTCAGAAACCCTCAAAGATCCCAGAACGCCGAAAGCGAGCGAGGTCAGTCTTCCCCGAAAAAGCGTTTCCTCGCCGTTTCGTCAACCGGTAGATCGTGTCCCGCGAAGAGCGCGTCCGGCTGCCGGCTCGGGTCTTGCGCAATCAGCGGCATGGCCCGCGCGCGGCGCGCATCGGCATCCGGTCCCGTGGCCAGATACATCGCCGTCATCCACTGGTGGAAGGTGTGCAGACGGCCGACAGAGCCGTCGTGCTCTTCGGCGTAGGCATGGCCGGCGGCGTCCCAATCGTCCGTGTGCATCAGGTGATCGCGCAACACGCGGGCGTCCCGCAAGGTGAGAGAAAGTCCCTGCCCCCACGTGGGATCGCTCGATGCCGCCGTGTCGCCGACCAGCGCGACTCCATCGCGGAAGGGATGGTCGACCCAACTGTGCGCGCAACCGAAGGTGGCAAGTGGGCCGATCTGCCGGGCATCTTCAAAGAGCGCTTCGCTTGCACCCGATTTCTTGCAGCCGTCAACAAATCTGGCTAGGTCGCCCGGCCCCTGAAAACGCGCTTGTGTGGCATCGTGGTAGCACAAATACATGCGCGCACGTCCACTCCCCTGCGGACCGACAATCGCCAGATGCCCCAGCGCAAAGTTGTAGATGCCCTGGAGAACATCTTCCGCCGCGGGCACATTTTCCAACAGAACTCCCGCGATCATCATGTCTTCCGGATCGCGCAGGACCGAGAAGCGCGCCGAAGAACGCACCACCGACGATCGTCCCTCGGCGCCCACCACCAGCCGTGCGGCGATAGTTTCAACGCGGCCATCTCCCTCAATCACCATCTCCGGCGGCGCGCCCGGCCGCACTTCGCGAACCGCCGCGCCCCGTCGCACCGTAGCGCCCGCCGCTGCCGCCGCTCTCAACAGCGACTCCTGCATGGCGGGGTGATGGCAGGCCAGGCAAGGGAGCTGATGCTTTGTGCTGGGGACAAGTTCGCGATGTTCTACCCGGTCGCTCGCAACGTACGTGTCGATCCAGTTGAGGTGGTGCCCTCCGGCTTCGGCCAGGCAGTCTGCCACTCCGAGGGCCTGCGCTTCTGCGTAGCCCCACGGCATCATCGCCTCGCCGCGGACGCGGTCTTTGAATTGCGGCTCGTGCTCGATGACGAGAACCTTGGCGCCCTTTTCCGCCATGTTTTTAGCCAGGGCTGCGCTGCCCAGGCCGCCGCCCGCGATGGCCACATCGTACGCTATCGACACGCTCAACCCTCCGGGGGAATCTCCAGAATATACGTGGCTTAGTCGAACTCGAGCAAGCGATTTTCTCCGGAGAAAACCGCCGGAACGAAACGGCGAAATTTTTCACAGCCAGTGATTTACACTTTTCTCCAGGCCGTTCCTGTTTCCCTTTGCGGCCAGAAAACCTTCATTCGGCCCGCTCTCCGGACCATCGACCTCAGGAGGAACTCTCTTTGATGCGAGCCGCTGCTCTTTTGTCTACCGTCTTTGTTGCCTTGTCTCTTGCTTCTCACTCCGCCGCCGCACAGGCGCCGCAGAAGCAGCTCACGGTTGAAGCCATCTTCGCGCACGGACCGCTGATTCCCAGGCCGCCCGAGTCGCTCGCCTGGTCTCCCGACGGAAAGCATCTTACCTATCTCGACGGCGGCGAGTTGATGGATGTGGATCCTGTCACCGGCAAGGTACACGTGATGGTGAGCGCCGCCAAAATGGCTTCGCTCGACGGCAAGGCCGGCTCCGAGCGCGACCGCGATCATCGCGAGCGCTACAACATGGCCGGCTACCTTTGGGCGCCCGACTCCGCCCACCTCCTTTTCGATGCCAATGGCCCCCTCTGGCTCTACGACCTGCGCAACGGCACGGGCGTGCAAATCGGCTTTACCGGAGCCGCTTCCGGCGACGATCCAAAATTCTCGCCCGACGGCTCGTGTGTCTCCTTCATTCGCGATCACGGGCTTTCCGTCGTCCATCTGCGCAACCCCGGCACGCCCGCCGTCGCCGTGGCGCCCGCGCCCACTTCCTCGGCCAGCAAAGGGCAATCGATATTGAACGGCGAAGTGGACTGGGTCTACGAGGAAGAGCTCGACACGCGCAGTAACTATTTCTGGTCGCCGGACTCAAAGGACCTGGCCTATCTCGAGATGAACGAGACCGCCGTGCCGCAGTATCCGCTCACCGACTGGATTCCCAACCACGTGCAGGTGGACTGGCAGCGCTATCCCCAGCCCGGCGATGCTAACCCCGAGGTCCATGTGGGCGTGGTCAGCGCCAAGGGCGGCAAGACCACGTGGATGAACATTCCCATCCAACCCGGCGACTATATCCCGCGCTTTGGCTGGGTCAATCGCAACACCTTGTGGATCGAGACCGTCAGCCGCGATCACAAGCATCGCACCCTGTATTTCACCGGCGCCGAATACGGAGACGCGCGCAAGATGCTGGAGATCAGCGACGAGAAGTTCCTCGATGAGGACTACGACGTGACCGTGGGCGATGGCGCCGTGGTTTTCTCGAGCTGGAGCGACGGACACACCCACCTCTATCTCTACAGCTACAACCAGGCGAATCCGCTGGCCACCGACGCCAAACTCGAGAAGCAACTCACCCAGGGCGATTTCGAGGTGGGCGACGTGTACAGCGTCGACCCCGCGCGCAAGGTCGTTACCTATGCGTCGAACGAAGGCAATCCCCTGGAGCAGCAGATCTGGGAGGTCAACTTCAACGGCGAGCGCAAGCAGTTGAGTGCGGGCGCTGGATTTCACGACGCCGTCTTCGCGCCGGGCGATAGAACTTTCACCGACATGTACTCCACGCGCGCTACCACGCCCGTGATCCGGATTTGCAATGAAGCTGAGGGCCCTGCTTCAGCCGGCAATTGCCGCGTGTTCTGGGAGACCCACACGCTCGACTCCTACCAGTTGAAGCTGCCGCAGCCACTTGAAGTCAAAGCCCACGATGGAACCACGCTCTACGCCACGCTGTTGATGCCCTCCGGCTCGTCCAATCCCGCCACCGTTCCCCTCATCGTCAATCCTTACGGCGGACCCCACGCCCAGGAAGTCGTGAACCAGTGGCACGACAACCTGCTCTTCGACAATGTGCTCGCGCAGCACGGATTTGCCGTGCTCCGCGCCGACAATCGCGGCATGGGCTACCGCAGCCGCGCCTTCGCGCAGGCGGCCTATCGCAACTTCGGTCCCGTGCAGCTTGAAGATCAGTTGACCGTGGTCGATGCCGCGCTCGACCAGGTTCCGCAGCTCGATCCGCGGCGCCTGGGCTGGTGGGGCTGGAGCTGGGGCGGCACTTTCACGCTCTACGCAATGACGCATTCCGATCGCTTCCGCGCCGGCGTTGCCGTAGCGCCCGTCACCGACTGGCGCAACTACGACTCCATCTACACCGAGCGCTATCTTGGCGTGCCCGCCGAGGATGCGGACGGCTATCGCGACTTTTCTGTGGTCAACTCAGTGGCGCAGTTGAAAGGCAGGCTGCTCATTGCCCACGGTACCGGCGACGACAATGTGCATGTCGAAAATACCGTGCAGTTGGTGCAGAAACTCATTGAGGCCGGCGACCCGTACGACCTGCAGATCTATCCCCGCAAGACGCACTCCATCAGCGGACCTGATGTGCGCACCAGTCTTTACAACCGGATTCTGGCGCAATTTGAAATGTATTTGAAGCCGGAGCCACCGGCCGCTGGCGGAAAGTAGGGCCGATTGCCGGACAAGTAGCGCCGGTTTCTACAAGTTGCGGAAAAACGCTGGGCGTGGGACAAAACGCGAAAGGGCACGACTTCAGTCGTGCCGCAAGTGCCGCAAAATATTTGCGGGCTTTAGCCCCTGAGGGAAGCTTCTTCACCACCCCAAGCCGTTTATGCAACCAGCTCCAGCCTCTAGTTTTCGTGGCGACGGAAGAACTCATCCTTGTCACGGCAGCCACACTTGGTGCACTCCAGGCAGCACACAAGCAACACCGCCACGCCCACCGTGACCAGCACGGCAAGAACGCTCTCGTTCGCCGTAAGCCAATGCGTTATGGTCTGCATTTTCGGTCACCGTTCCGCGCTATCCGGCGCTTTGTAGAAGTATGACTTGTTGAGTATGACTCCTTCAAAGCCGGGTTGTCTGTCTCGGATTAGACGATATCTGCTGTTTTAAGGTTATCTCATCCCACCTTCAGGGCATGTCAGTGACCAAAGGCACGCGATTTCCATTGCAATCAAGAGAATAAAAAGCGAAAATAGTTCGCACATGGCCACCGAGCCCATTCCGGCCTTCTCGCCCGCTCCCGAAGAGTGGCCAGAAGAACTTGTGAACCTGGGTCGTGGAACGGAGGGCTCTGCCCGCCTCCCGGAGCAAGCCGGAGCCGCCGAATCCACTCAGGATTCGTCGCTCAACTGGCTCTTCGTCGACCTCAACTCCTACTTCGCCTCGTGCGAACAGGAGGCGCGGCCGGAGCTGCGCGGCCGTCCCGTCGGCGTGGTCCCCATGATGGCCGACACCACCTGCTGCATTGCCGCCAGCTACGAGGCCAAGGCCTTCGGCGTGCGCACCGGAACCATCGTCGCCGACGCCAAACGCCTCTGCCCCGACATCGTTCTCGTCGAAGCGCGGCACGAGCTCTACACCGAGTACCACCACCGCGTCGTCGAAGCCGTGGAAAGCTGCGTGCCCGTCACCGCCGTCTGTTCCATCGACGAGATGGCTTGCCGCCTCATCGGCCGCGAGCGTCCCCTCCTCGCCGCCATCGATCTCGGCATGCGCGTCAAAACCACCATCCGCGACCGCGTCGGTCCCATGCTGCGCAGCTCCGTGGGTCTGGCCACCAATCGCTACCTCGCCAAAATCGCCAGCGACATGGAAAAGCCCGATGGTCTTGTGGCCCTCCCCCTCGATATTCTTCCCGAAGCGCTTCATCAGCTCACCCTCCGCGACCTGCCCGGCATCGGCGCGCGCACGGAGAAGCGCCTGAACGAAAAAGGCCTTCACACCATGGACCAGTTGCTCGCCCTTAATTGTGAAGAGTCCGGCGAAATCTGGGGATCGGTGTGGGGCCAGCGGCTCTGGCACTGGCTGCGCGGCGAAGACTTCGAGATGGCCGAGCTCGAACATCAAAAGTCCATCAGCCACTCCCACGTGCTGGCGCCCGAGATGCGCACCCCGGAAAAAGCCTGGGCCGTGGCCCACAAGCTGCTCCACAAGGCCGCCATGCGCCTGCGCACGCAGGGCCTCTGGGCCAGCAACATCGGCCTTGCCATCGGCTTTGCCGTGCCGCGCAGTGAGAACACGCCCGTTTCGCGTTTTGGAGTCCCCGCACGCGGCTGGCGCAGCGAGATCAAGCTCCACGAGTGCCAGGACAATCAAACTCTCATCGCCGCCCTACGCCGCCTCTGGGAATCTCAGCCCACAGGCGCGCAGTATCAGCACCCGTACTTCATCGGCGTGCAGTTGAACAACCTCGTCCCCGACCGCCTGCACACGCTCGCCCTCTTCGACGGCCTTGAAGAAGAGCAGACCCGCACCCGCCTCCTCGCCACCATGGATCAGATCAACGACAAGTACGGCATGAGCACGCTAGCCCCCGCCGCCATGCTGACGGCGTGGAAAGCCGCGCCCACCCGCATCGCCTTCCACAGCATTCCCGATCTGTTTTGATGCACCACCGGACTCCTGAAGTAGCGCCGGTCTCCAGGTGTAGCGCCGGTCTCCAGACCGGCTGTCGTGCGGGTCTCCTGACCCGCACCTCGCGTCAAAGCGCCGCGTCTCGCCGGATGCAACCCTCCCGGAGGGAGGGCCGAGAATAGCCCAGGCCGGAGTCTGCCGCAAGGCAGAAGAGGCCCTGGCAAACCGCACGCAGCAGACCGGGCGTCCCGTAGGGCCGCCCGAATCCGGCACCCGATCAGTGCGTCAGCGCCTGCGCATTCAGTTTCCCAATCCGCCCATGCGGCCCCACGACAAACGGCAGAGACAGCGCATTCCAATTGCGGTCGGCGTCTGGCGCCTCATGCATCGTCGGGTCAGGCCGTAACGTGCGCCAGTTCTTCCCATCATCCGTCGAAATGTCCGTCCCATTCGGCCCCACCGTGATCCAGGTCTTGCTCGCGGCGTCGTAGGCTACCGCAGAGCGGTAGCCGTGCGGCGGGGTTTTGGCGGGATTCCATCGAAGCCACTTCTCGCTGTAAGCTGCCATGCCAATTTCGTCCGGCTTTGTATAGTCTCCTCCCACCGCAACGTAATTCACATTCGGCCCGATCAACTTTGCCGCGATTGAGAATATTCCGACAGAGGCTCCACGTCCGAAAATTGGCATCGGCTGAACGTTCCAGCTCCCATCGTCGAATGGCCTGGTGGTGCACGGGTCACAGCTCGTAAAGATTCGTGAGCCGTTTGGACCACCCGTCCCGAATAATTCGATTCCGTCTTCCCAATCGGTGAAAAGAGCGGAGTTGCTCGCTGCGAAAACGCCCTCGTCTGGCAGGCCCGGCGGTAGCGCAAGACGCTTCCATGTCGCTCCGCCGTCCACCGAGTTTTCGATGACGAACGAGCGTCCGACAGGATCGCCGAGAATCATTCCAGACGTCTCTCCATTTGGATAATCGGTGGGACGCTTGAACTGCACCGCATCCCAGAATCCATCCGCATCCGGATTCGTAAACACCAGCTTCCACGTCTGGCACCCATCCGTCGTCTTATACAGCCGCGACAAATCCCCCTTGCCGCTCGACATCACGATCGCCGTATTCGCATCGAACGCCTGCACCCCACGAAAATCCAGATGCTCCGCGCCCGGCGGAACGGCGCACGCCTGCCACAAATACCCGCCGTCTTCCGTCCGCAACACCGTCCCATTCGTGCCCGAGGCCCACGCCACGCCTCCGCCCACGTTTTCGATGCCGCGCAAATCCGCCGTCGTGCCCGAGCTCTCCATCTCCCACTGCGCCTGCGCCACGCCGCACACCGCCAAAGTAAGGGCAAGCCACCATCCACGCCGTCGCATACCCAACAGTGTAGGCCGAAAGGCAGGGGCCAGGTTTCGGGTGTCCGGTTTCAAGAGTGTGGCATTCCCGCCGCGTCCTTGGTCATTCTGGGTTCGGCCACGATTCTTCCAAAAGAATTGAACCGAAGGCGTCTTGGTTCGTATTAGATAGCAAAGGGAGAGCTCTCAAGTTGCCCAAACGCACAGTTCCTTCATCCGCCTTTCTTTCCCGCTTTGGACTGTGGGCTGTCCTATTCGCGCTCGCTCTCGCGGGCGGCCTGTGTCTGCGCGCAGCCGCGCAGGACGCGCAGGCCAAGCCTGAAGCGCCCAATCGCATGTCCGCCGACGCCGACCCCTCGTATGAAGTAGCAACCATCAAGCCCAGCAATCCCGATGGCGGCAATTCGGGATTTCACATGCAGGGCAGGCGGCTGTTCATCGAAAACAAGACGCTGCGCGAGATCTTCATCTTTGCGTGTGGAATCCATCCCAAACAGCTCATCGGCGAACCCGCCTGGTTCGCCTCAGACCACTACGACATCGACGGCGTGCTCGATGTGAAGGGTGAACCGAGCCTAAAGCAGATGCAGCACATCGTGCAGAAGCTGCTGGCAGATCGCTTTGCGCTCAAATTTCACCGCGAAACAAGGGAATTGCCCGTCTACGCACTCGCGGTGGCGCAGGGCGGCCCAAAGATCGCAAAGAGCAAGGGCGACCCCAATGTGCTGGGCGACGAAAACGACCAGATTCATGCCGGCCAGCACACGATGGCCATCACCAATATGTCCATGACGGACTTTACGCTGATCATGCAGTTCTTCATGGACCGGCCTGTCGTCGATCAGACCGGGCTCGCGGGCAAATGGGATTTCACGTGGACCTGGACCACTGACGAAAGCCGTGTGCCGCCGGATGCAATCAATCCACCGCCGGGACTATTTACGGCAATTCAGGAGCAACTGGGCCTGAAGCTGGAAGCAAGAAAGGCGCCGGCCGAGGTTTTGGTCGTCGATCACGTCGAGCAGCCGTCGGCGAATTAGCTCGGAGAGAGCAGGGGCCTTCAGGCTCGGTGGCAAAACTCACCGCGTCATCAACTCCACAAACATTTTCTGAAAGCGCGGTAAATCCAAATCGAGTTGCGCGCGAACCTGGCGCACACCTGTAGCCGGCTTCAACTTTTCCGGCCAGGTCAGCGTATCGCCGTAGCTCGGACCGTGGCTCAGGTCCACATCCATGTACACCACCTGCTCCTTGGTGATGATCGTAGGATCAAGCCACGCGCAGGCTTCGAGCTCATCCCACATGTAGTAGCGCTGCTGGCTCCATGCCGTAATGTACCTGGCCGCCGGCGCCTGCGACTTCGCAATCGCGTCCACCATTTCCTGCGTGAACGGCGCTTTGATCGAAACATCGGCCGTGGTGATGTCGATGCGCGGCCAGTCGGCGCGCAGCACAATGTGCGCCGCCTCGGGATCGAACCAGAAGTTGAACTCGTGGCGAGGATCGGTCGCAAACTCGGGATCGGTGGTCTGTGGCCGGATGCTCGCGCCCATGACGACAATGCCCTTGGTCAGTCCGGCAAACTCCGGATCGAGCGCCACAGCGAAAGCGACATTCGTCAGCGGCCCCGCGGCGTAAATCGTCACCTGGTGCGGATGGGCGTGAACCTGGCGGATGAGGAAGTGCGCAGCGTCTTCGTCAATGGGCTTCGTACTGGGCATGCCCTCGGGCATGGGCGGAATTTCGTAGGGCCCGTGGGATTCGAGATGCATGGGCGGCGTTCCTGTTCCGGTTTCGGTCAAATTTGTAGCGCCGCGGCCCCACGCGCCCATCCACGTCACTTTTCCGCTGAGCGCCGCCTCCAGCTGCGTCTCTTCCTGCGTGCGGACCAGCGGAAACACCGCGCCGCGCGCCACCGGCACATCCGCATGGCCGGTCAGCTCCAGCATGCGCAGCGTATGCAGGGTCTCTTCGTCGCGCCACGCGTCGCCCGTCACAATGGTGATGCCCAGCACCTGCACGTCGGGCGCCTGCAACAGCGCCAGCATCGCCATCTGGTCCGACCCACCGGGGCCGGAGCCGTCCTGATCGATCAGCACCAGCCGCTTTTGCGCGGGCACCAGCGCAGTGCAAGTCAACGCAGCGAGCGCGAGCAGCAGAAATCTCGCAATTCTCATGGAAGGATGTTAATTCAGCTGGTGCGAAGCTTCCGGAATCGTTGCAGAGTTCGCAACCCATCGAGCAAGAATCCCACGGCTAGGAGGAACGCGGTGACTGCCATCAGCATTGCCGGCCTGTTCCTGCTTATCGGAGCCAAAACGACCGGCGCGACGAACGCGAAGACGCCAACCAGAACGAGGTCTGCAATCATTCGCAATTTGAGTGCACCACGGCTGTCCATAGCGGCATCCTATCAGGCTCTCGCTTGAGCAAGGCAGCAGTTCTGCAAACATCCGCGGGATCGACTGCAATTATCTTCTTCGATCGCGCCCAAACCCTCTCGGCTTGAACCCCGGCCTGCCCGTCCGCCCGCTCTGCGGCCTGGCCTGCGGCGCCACGGGCAAATCCGTCTTGCCCTCGGGAAAGATCACAAGAAAGCGGTCGGACCCTTCGCCCACGCTGGCCGTCTCTACACCCTTGAGCCCCTTGCACGCCATATGCATCATGCGCCGATCGCGGCTGTTCATCGGCGGAAAACTGTAGGGCATCCCCGTCTGCCGCACCTTCTCCGCGGCAGTTTCCGCGGCCAGTTGCAGCTCCTGCGCGTGCAGGGCCTTGAAGTTCGCGGCGTCAAAGCTCACCAGGTGATGCTCGTGGTGGTCCAGCCGCAGCATCTGCGCCGCCAGGGTTTCCAGAGCCCTCAGCAACTCGCCGTTGTGCTGAATGACCAGCGGAACATCCGGGCCGGCCAGTTCCACGTTGATCGTGGGACGCACCTCGCCGCCTTCCCCCTCGCGCGCGCTCTCGCCCGCCGAGATGCGGTACTTCAGGCGCATTCCGCCCAGCTTGTTCAAGGTGTTCAAAAATCCGGCAATTTTTTGTGCAGACTGTTGCAGGTCGTCAATAGGCATAACAAACAAGTATCGCAGAGCCGGGCCGGGGGCGCGAGGCGATTCATTGAAAATCCCCGCCATGCCTGCCGGATTCGGTGCAGGTTCGTTTTTCTCCCGGCACCCGGTCCGTTTCGTCATCACGCACCGGCCGGTTGGCGAGCTGTTACATGTTGCTTTAAGCAAAACCCGGTTTCAGATTGTATGCTTTTGGGTGTGATCACCTGGAGCGAGTTCCGCAAGGGAAAAGCGCGCCGAAGCGCCCTTTCGTCCTGGCGAATGATCTTGCTTCTGCTGCCGTCCTCTGCGCTCATGTCATACGGCCAGACGCAGACCAATGCCATCGCAAGCCCCTCCGGCGCCAATGCTCCGGTGGTGATCACACTCGACGACGCCATCCGGCTGGCGCAGGCGAGCGAGCCTTCCTATGCCGCCGCAACTGCAGCGAGCCGGAACGCAGGGCTGGACCGCTCCATCGCGCGCGCAAGCCTGTTACCCAATGCGCGCTTCTACGGTCAGGACATTTACACGCAACCCAATGGGATCTACACGGAGGGCGACGCGGGTGAGCCTTCGGCGCCTTTGCCGAAATTTGTCGCCAACGACTCGAGACCCCGGGAATACATTGCCCAGGGGATTGTGGACGAAACGCTCAGCCTGGCCGGCCCTGCGAGCGTGCGCCATGCCGACGCGGCAGCCGCCATGGCCAGCGCAGAGCAGGAGATCGCGCGGCGAGGGCTGGTCGTCACAGTCACGAGCTTGTTCTATAGTTCCCTTGCGGCGGACCATAAACTGGCGGCCGCAGAACAGGCCCGCCAGGAAGCTGCGGATTTTGCCCGGCTCACCACCGAGCGCGAGCAGGCGCGAGAGGCCGCCCACGCCGACGTAGTCAAGGCGCATCTCGTCGAGCAGCAGCGCATTCGCGACGCGGAAGACGCGCAGTTGGCTGCCGAGAAGACACAGCTCGAGTTGGGCGTGCTTTTGTTTCCCGATCCGCGCACGCCCTACACGTTGAGTGCGCCCGCAGCAGGATCGCCTCTCGCCTCAAAGGAAGATGTGGAGCAGGCAGCCGCCAAAAACAATCCGGAACTCAAGAGCGCGCTTGCCAGTCTGGCCATGAATAATGCCGACGTGCAGGCGGCGTGGAGTGCAATGCTTCCAAGCGCGGTATTCAACGTGACCTACGGGATCGACGCCAACCAATTCGCCGTCAATGGCCCACTGAACCACGACGGGACTCAGGCGCGCAACCTCGGCTATTCCACCAGCGTTACTGTGAACCTTCCCGTCTGGGATTGGCTTGCCACCCAGCACAAGGTGAAACAGAGCGAGATTCGCCGCGATGTCGCGCGGGTGGCGTTGAGCAACACGCAGAGGCGGCTCATCGCACAACTGGATGAGGCCTACTCCGAGGCCCAGGCCGCGCATGACCAGTTGAACTCGCTTGATATGAGCGTGACCGACGCGGCTGAGAGTCTGCGCCTCACCAAGCTGCGCTACGCGAGTGGCGAGGCCACAGTGCTGGAGGTCGTTGACGCCGAGACCACGTACGTCAGCACGGAAGATGCACGCGAAGATGGGCGCGTGCGCTATGAGTCGGCGCGAGCGGAACTGCAATCCATCACGGGGACGATGTGAGCCAACCATGAACGAGCTGACAATCCAGAGCACAACGCGAAGGGCGCGTCACTTGCGGCTTTACCCGATGCTGGTAGCCGCGTCAGTACTGCCTCTCGTGTTTCTGCCGGGCTGCAAAAAGGACGAACCACCGGCAGTCGTGGTTACGGTGCAAGCCGAGCACCCGGAGCAGGGGCCGATCTCGGAACAAATCATCGCAGATGCCATTCTGGCCCCTGTGGCCCAGGCCGCAATCGCGCCCAAAATCAGCGCTCCGGTAAAAAAATTCTATGTGGAGCGCGGGCAAAGGGTGCACGCCGGCGAATTGCTGGCAACGCTCGAGAATAGCGATCTCGTGGCAGCCGCGATGGACAACAAGGGATCGCTCGAAGCGGCCCAGGCAACCTATGACACGTCCACCAAAGCGCAGGTGCCGGAAGATACGCTCAAGGCGGAGTCGGACCTGGCCCAGGCCAAGGCCAATCTCGATCTCAACAAAAGCATTGTGGAAAGCCGCAAGCAGTTGTTCGCTGAGGGCGCCATTCCGGGCCGCGACCTCGACACCGCTGAAGCCGCGCTGGTGCAGGCGCAGGCGATTTACGATGCGGCCGTCCGGCATCTTGAGTCGGTGCGCAAGGTCAGCCGCGATGCTGCTCTCAAAGCCGCGCAGGGACAACTCACTTCGGCCGAAGGCAAATACAAAGGCGCTCAGGCGCAGGTCGACTACTCCGAAATTCGCAGCCCCATTAACGGGGTGGTGACGGATCGGCCCCTATTTGCCGGTGAAACCGCGCCCGCTGGTGCGCCGCTCATCACCGTGATGGATACTTCCGTGCTCCTGGCCAAAACTCATCTCGCCGCGAGCCTCGCGCAGCAAATGAAAGTGGGTGACGCGGTTGCCGTGCATGTGCCCGGAATTGCCGACCCGGTAGCTGCGAAAGTTTCCATGATCAGTCCGGCACTCGACCCCGGAAGCACCACGGTTGAGGTTTGGCTGAAAATCGACAACAAGACCGGCAAGCTCAAAGCGGGAACCCCGGTAAAAGTCACCATCAGCGGCAAGAGCGTTGCCCAGCCATGGAAGGTGCCCGACACCGCGATTGTGACGGCAGAAGACGGCACGAAATCCGTGATGGTCGTGGGTAGCGACGGCGCGGCGCATCGCAAGCCCGTCACCCTGGGCATCGATGACGGTACGGACGTTCAGGTCCTGAGTGGCATATCGCCCGGTGACCTGGTGATCACGGGCGGCGCATACGCGCTGGACGAAGGGACGAAGGTGCAAGTGGGTCCGGCAGCGGGCGGTGGCGGAGGTTCCGACTGATGCCCCGCGAAGCGCCTAACGATATCCCGGCCGACACGCGAAAGTCCTTTTGGTTAGTACGGTCCACGCGCACCATCTTCTTTTTCGCGGTCATGCTTACCTTGGCGGGCATCTATTTGTCGTTCAAGGTTCCTATCTCTGTTTTCCCTGAAACCAATTTTCCTCGCGTAGTCATCGCCATTGACAACGGCGTCATGCCCGTCGAACAGATGGAAGTGACCGTGACCCGGCCCATTGAGGACGCGATAAACACCGTGCCGGGCTTACTCACGGTGCGATCCACCACCAGCCGCGGCTCGGCGGAAGTGAGTCTCTTCTTCGACTGGAACGTGGACATGGTGCAGTCCCTGCAACTCGTGGATGCAGCGCTGGCCCAGGCGGCGCAGAGCCTTCCGTCGACCGCGCATATCACCACCAACCGTCTCACCTTCGCCACCTTCCCCATTCTCGGCTACAGTCTCACATCCGATACCGTTTCGCAGACTCAACTGTGGGAGATCGCCACCTACGATCTGAAGCCGCCATTGAACCGCGTTGCCGGCGTCAGCACGGCGACTGTGCAGGGCGGTCAGGTGCCGGAGTTTGCCGTAGTGCCCAACATGGCGTTGCTCCAGTCCTCGGGTGTCACCATCACGGATATTGTCAACGCCATTCAGACGTCGAACATCGTGGAGTCGCCCGGCCTCTATGAAGCCAACCACCAGTTAGTCCTTGGCCTTGTGGGTGCGCAGGTGCACGACGCCGCGGGATTGCGGCAACTGGTGATCAAAACCACTCCCGCCGGTGCACCCGTTCGTATCGCCGATGTCGCAACCGTCGACCAATCCACCATGCCCGTCTACACCACAGTCACCGCCAACGGAAAAAATGCAGTGCTGCTCAACATCGCGCGCCAACCTTCTTCGAATACGGTGGCCGTTGCCGATGCGGTCGCTGCCCAAATCGCTCAGCTCCAGCCCAATCTGCCGCCCGGTGTAAAGCTTCAGGTCTTTTACGATCAGTCGCAACTCGTGCGCGACTCCATCTCCAGCGTGCGCGATGCCATTTGCATCGGCCTGGTGCTGGCCTGTGTCATTCTCTTCCTCTTCTTGCGCGACTGGACCTCGTCGCTGATCGCCGGCCTCGTCATTCCAGTCACGGTCGCCGTCACCATTGCGGCCCTGTGGCTCATCGGCGAAAGCTTTAACCTGATGACCCTCGGCGGCATGGCAGCGGCCATCGGTTTGGTGATTGACGACGCCATTGTCGTGGTTGAAAACATCTTTCTGCACCGTGACTCTGGCGAGCATCGCGCGGAAGCGGTGCGCAAGGCGCTCAAAGAGATCACGGTGCCGCTCATCGGCTCCACCATCACTCCGGTCGTCGTTTTTTTGCCGCTGGTCGCGGTCAGTGGCGTCACTGGCATCTTCTTCCGCGCGCTGGCCATCACCATGACCGCGGCCTTGCTCACATCGCTCGCCCTGGCGCTCACCTGGACGCCCGGCCTGAGTTATGTGCTGATGCGCGAGCGCGGACCCAGAAGCGATCCCGCAAAAGAAGATTCCGAAGACGAAGCCGGCAGCTCTTCGCCGTCAGGTCACGATCCCCCCGCCGGCCGCATGCTGCAGCGCGCTCTGCACATTCACGCCCGGGTTTTAGAGTGGGCCCTCGCCAAGCCGCTGTGGGTCGGCGGCATCTGCATCCTGCTGGTGCTGGGTACATTGGGTGGCTATCAGTTACTCGGCTCCGACCTGCTGCCGGAGATGGACGAAGGCGGCTTCATCCTCGACTACATCATGCCGGCGGGGAGTTCTTTGAGCGAGACCAATCGCGTCCTCGACCATGTAGAGCGCATTCTTGAGTCCATTCCCGAAGTAGAGACCACGTCGCGCCGCACCGGCCTGCAGATGGGCCTGGCCGCAGTGACCGAAGCAAACACCGGCGATTTTACGGTGAAGCTGAAGGCCAAACGCAGCCGCTCGGTGGATGAAGTGATGGAGGACGTGCGCGAGCGCGTGAAGGCGACAGAGCCGGAACTGGACATTGAGCTGACGCAGGTGTTGCAGGACAATATCAACGACCTGTCGAACGCGCCCGAGCCCATCCAGATCAAGATCTTTTCGAGCGACGCCAATCTTCTCGCGCAGCTTGGGCCGCACGTGGGAGACGCCATTGGCAAGATTCCCGGAGTTGTCGATGTCGAAAACGGAATCGATAACACCATCAGCGGTCCGGCTACGAACTTCGATGTCGATCCGCAAGTGGCTGCCCGCTTCGGCTTTACGCCGAGCGAGGTCTCTCTCGACGCTACGGCGATTCTCGACGGCATCGCCACCAACAATCCGCTCATTGCCAACGGCCGCCCCTACACCATCCGCGTGCGCCTCGATCAAGAACATCGAAGCTCATTGAACGCGATTGAGGACACGGTCTTCAACAGCTCTTCGGGTCACACGGCCAGCCTCGGATCGCTGGCTACCGTCGAGGCGTTGCCGCCGCAGAATGAGATCCTGCGCGAAAACCTGCAGCAGCTGATCACCGTCACCGCTGACCTGGAGGGCTCTGACCTGGGCGGAGCGATGACCAGGATTCAGCAAGCCGTTGCCGGCCTTCATCTGCCCCCATCGGTGCGCCTGGAATACGGGGGCACCTATCAGGAGCAGCAACAATCCTTCCGCGATCTTTTGCAAGTTCTGGTGCTTGCCCTCGCGCTGGTCTTCGGTATTCTCCTCGCCGAGTTCCGCAACTTCCCTGCGCCCATCGCCATTCTCGTCTCGTCCGTACTCTCAATTTCCGGTGTCATTCTGGCGCTGCTCGTCACCAACACCACGTTCAACGTTGCATCTTTCATGGGACTCATCATGGTGATTGGCATTGTGGCCAAGAACGGTATTTTGCTGCTCGACGCCGACGAGCGCTACCGCGCCCAGGGCGCTTCGGCCCGCGACGCCATGCTCCATGCCGCTCAGCGCCGCTTGCGGCCGATCGTCATGACCGCGCTTGCCGCTATCTGCGGCATGTTGCCACTGGCCTTCGCGCTCGGCGCCGGCTCGCAGATGCTTCAGCCGCTGGCCATCGCCGTCATCGGCGGCCTCACCATTTCCATGGTTCTCTCGCTCGTCATTACGCCCTTGGTCTATTTCCTGCTCACCCGCGAACGCCAACCCGAGGCGAATGAAATGGCGTGATTGCCGAACTCGGGAAGGGCACGATAGCATTCCACTGAAAAGCTTTTCAGGAGATCCCGTCATGCGTTTTTCTCGAGCCCTTGCCGCCGCCGTTCTTGCCTTGTTTCCGCTCGCCGCCATCGCCCAATCCGCGCCGACGCCGAAAGTTCCACGGAACCCAGTCCAAAAGCCTGCCGCACCGCAGGTGGTGGCGCAAACCCCGCCCATGGGCTGGAACAGTTGGAACTTCTTCGCCCATAAGGTCACCGATCGGGACATACGCAATGCCGCCGACCAGCTCGTCTCGACCGGCATGAAAGACGCGGGCTACGTCTATGTCAACATCGACGACACCTGGGAGGGCGATCGCGATGCCAGCGGCGTGCTGCACGCCAACTCAAAATTCCCCGATATGAAGGCGCTCGCCGACTACGTGCACTCCAAGGGGCTCAAGCTCGGCATTTACTCATCTCCCGGGCCGCAGACATGCGCTCGCTTCGCCGCTTCGCTCGACCACGAAGTGCGGGACGCCCAACTCTACGCCTCCTGGGGCATCGACTATCTGAAGTACGACCTCTGCACCTTCCGCACCGCGGTGATGACCGCGCAAGCCCCGAACGACAAGGCCGCACAGATGCGCCTCATGGTTGCTGCCTACGACAAGATGAATAAAGCTCTCAAGTCCACCGGCCGTCCCATCGTCTACTCGCTCTGCCAATACGGCTGGGACGCGGTCTGGGAGTGGGGCCCCTCGGTCGGCGCCAACCTGTGGCGCACCACCGGCGACATCCAGCCCAACTGGCAAAGCATTTACTCAATTTTGAATGAGCAGGCCGGCCTGGCGAAGTACGCAGGCCCCGGCCACTGGAACGATCCCGACATGCTTGAAGTGGGCAACGGCCAGGCGACGGGGTCCAACAATCAAATTCGTTATCTGAGTTCGGCTGAGAATCGCACCCACTTCTCCATGTGGGCCATGCTCGCCGCCCCGCTGCTTGCCGGCAACGACCTGCCCAACATGACGCCCGAAGTTCGCGCCATCCTCACCAATCGCGACGTCATCGCCATCGACCAGGATCGCCTGGGCCATGAAGCCACGCGCGCCTACTCCGACGGTGAGCTCGACGTCTGGACGCGACCTCTCTCCGGCGGAGCCATGGCGATTGCGGTGATCAACGCCGGCGCCGACCGCTACTCTAGCCATCCCTTCCATCTGAGCCTGGCCAAACTCGGCTTGCACGGCCCGCTCAAAGGCAAAGACCTCTGGACCGGCAAGGACATCACGCTCACCGACAACATGCCGATTGAGCTCGCGAGCCACGACATTCTGCTGGTGCGGATCCCATCGCCGAAGTAAGGGGGCAGGGAACAGCGGTAATAATATACTTGACTAATGATTAACTTTGTGCGATTCTGATTCTGCCATGAAAAACGAAGTGAAAACCCTAGCAGATGCAATCAGATACTTCTCTGACGAGCAAACCTGTATTGATACCGTGGCGGGCATGCGCTGGCCCAACGGCCCTGAGTGTCCTGCCTGTCTCATGCCCCGAGAGCGCCAACACTGGCTCAAGAATCAGCGGCGCTGGCAGTGCCGGGATTGCGGCAAGCAGTATTCCGTGAAGGTGAATACTATCTTCGAAGATTCAGCCATCAAGTTAGACAAGTGGCTGACTGCGATGTGGATGCTGGCAAACTGCAAAAACGGCGTCAGTTCTTACGAGATCATGCGCTCAGTTGGCGTCACTCAAAAGTCAGCATGGTTCATGCTGCAACGCATTCGGCTGGCAATGAAGAACAAGTCAGTTCTTAAACTCGGCAACCAAGGCGGACCTGTCGAGATGGACGAGACTTTCATCGGCGGCAAGTTGAAGAACATGCACAAGTCGAGAAAGCCCAAGGGAACGGGATTCAGTGGGATCGCTGGCGGCGCAATGGCAAAGACTATCGTAGTCGGAATGCTAGAGCGCGGTGGCCGCGTCAAGACCGAAGTGGTCATGGAGCGCACTCATTCTGTTCTGCGGTCCCTTGTGAACAAACATATTCACCCTGGCGCGACTCTCATGACCGACGAATGGGGCGGATACAAGGGGACTGACCTTACGCACGAAATCATCAATCACGCCGCCGAGTATGTTAATGGGCAGATCCACACTCAGGGAATCGAGAACTTCTGGTCTTTGTTCAAGCGGGCACTAAATGGAACCTATATCAGTGTCGAACCGTTCCACCTTGACCGCTATGCAGACGAGCAGGCGTTCCGGTACAACAATCGCGCAACCGCAGATAATCCTCTGACCGACGCAGACCGTTTCGCGCTGGTTCTTTCGCAGATTTCAGGGAAGAGACTGACCTACGCAGAACTGACCGGCAAGGCAGGAGAAATACCGGTCTAAGTTCGCTTGGCTGGGCCGGCAGAGACGCGGGAAGCGGATTTAGATATTCGCTTTTCGCGTTTGTCTTCTACGATCCGCCGGTTCAGTTCCGTCTTCGAGACGCTGAGTACTTTTCCAAGTAGGTTCTCGAACGCGGCGTATTCGGGAGATGCGGGTTTCGACTTCATGGGGATCATTGTAATGCCCAAACTGCAAAACATTACAAAAGTCGACGCAGCTCGGCGTCAATTGGCGACCGCAATTGAGCTTTGGTTCAATGATAAGGATGCGGTTTCGATTCACTCACTCGCCTACGCAGCCTACGATGTTATTCACATTCTAAGCGAGAAACACGGCCGAAAACAGACGCTAATCCTCGATTCACCCCTTGTGAAAGATGAGCACAGAAAGGAATTTAGGGAGGCAATTAGAAGAGCCGGGAACTTCTTTAAGCACGCTGGACGCGACCCGGAAGAGGCGCTTCATTTCAACCCGGAGAGTAATGAGTTCTTCATCTATTTCTCAATTCTCGGCATTGAATTAATGGGGATCAACATCAATAATCTTGAACGCGCGTTTACGGTTTGGCTTTGCCTTCAACGGCCTGAGATGATGACGCAGAATGGGCGCATAATGTTTTCCGAACGCTTCCGGGTCGATACACTCAATGAGATTCGGGAAATGCCCAAATGCGAGTTCTTCAAGATGTGGCTTTAAGTGCGCGTACTTATCCCTTGCGTCTAGATTTGGCTGCCCTGTCACGGGGTCTTCGAGAGAATACCCACTAATGACCGCCCCTTGCGCTGCCCTGTCGTGATCGAGTTTGTCGTAAGGGGTGGTCATTAGTCAAGTACGTTATTACCGGAACAGCTGTAACATCATCGCCCAAGGGCTGGAACCGAAACCGTTGTTTCGCTCATCCGGCAGCTGGCTTCGCCCTGAATGTAAACAGCCAATAGATGACGACCGCCAAGTAAATTCCGGCCTGTGCGTATGAGCTTGCCGCATAGGCGCCGGCGCTGCGGTGTAAGGCGGCGTAGCTGCGTTCGATTCCGGCAACCACACTCACGATGCCATAAACAGCGAATCCTTCCGCGATGCGGCGCGCCGTTCCGGCAACTCTCGCCAACACAGTCCACAGGAGCAGCAGAGCCATAAGGACTGCCGCGAACGCTGCGCCCCTGTCGACGGGAACGCGGCCGGGAGTCGGAAGCACCGACGCAACACCGCCTGCCGCTCCCAGCGCAAGAGCGGCGAAAAAAGCCACCTTCGCCATGCGGCGCAATGTCCATCCGCTGTTCCAACGCGGGATCTGGCGCAGGATGCTGAAGGCAATTTCCCCTGCAAGCAGAATCTGCAAGCAAAGATCGGCGAACGAGAGGAAATCGTAGAGCTGGCTGTAGGCGCTCCGGGTCAGGTAGTCGAAGAGCGCAAAGAGCCCCACGGATCGCAGGACGTAGAAAATGACCAGGAGTGTGAAGATCGGGAAGCGGCGCGCCACTCCACGACGAAACAAAACCACCACAAGGACGAGTTGCAGCCCGAGACCCGCGCTCAAAAGGCAGAGATTGATGACGTTCATCGCCATCCGTCTAGTCGTTATCCGGCGGTCCGGAAAGCGGTTCCTTCTTGAAATGCTCCGCGGTAAAGGTCACCGGAATCTGCGTGTAGGGCTGCGGCGTTTGCGTGTAGTCGAAGCAATCTGCAAAATCATCCGCCGACACATCGCGCGTGCCCAGGTTCGGCAGATTGAAAACCTCCTCGGTGTAGCGGAGGAAGCCTGAGAATTCATGGTCCACGTGAGAAATATACCCGTGCTTCGCATAAGGCGAAACCACGATCAGCGGAACGCGGAAACCGAGACCCATCGCATCGACCTGCGGCGGATTCACATGGTCGTACCATCCACCCCAGTCGTCCCAACTGATAAAGATGACCGTGGAATCCCAGTACTGGCTGGCCCCGATCTCGTTCACGATGGACGCAACCCAGTCTGGCCCTTCATCCGTAAGTCCCGCGCCGGCATGGTCGGAATAGGACGCAGCCGGTACGATCCATGTCACCTGTGCCAGGATTCCGTTTTGAATATCGTCGAGGACCTGGGTGTTAGGCGAAATTACGTTGTTGGTCCAGTCGGACCCGTAGCGAATGTGGTGAATCGCCTGGTAGGCCGACCAGATCCCGCCAGAAGCCGTGTCCGCGGGCGCGTAATATTTCCAGGTAACGCCATTGGCGTCGAGAATGTCAGCCATTGTCTGGTAGTCGAAGCAGGGAAAAACTCCCGGCAGGTCAGTGCCGTTGGGTCCGAGGAGCGCGACCCGATTCGTTGCCGGCCCGTCACAGCCCCACGGAGTATCGGTCGGATTCTCGTCGGCGGTGGCGGACTGGCCCGCGATCATGTATTGATGCGCCACAAAGCTGGGGCCGGTATTCGACTGAAACATGCGGTCGCCAAAGGTGAAGGCCTCGGCCAGCTTCCAGTAGGGAACCGTCTCGCTCTGCGGCACGTAGGCGTAGGGAAAGTTCGGGGCGGGGTACGTGACGTTTTTATGCGTGAAGCCATCCATCAACCCGTTATCCCAGTCCGTCCACCATCCCGTGTGGCTGTGATCCACGTCCGTTCCCTGTTCAAAGGGCACGGCCTGCAGGGTTACGGTTTTTCCGTAGCTTGAGCCTGACTGCACCGTGTCCGCACCGGGAAAGCCGTTGAACAGGTTGTCCGTAGTCCGGTTTTCCTGCATGATCACAACAATGTGTTTGATTTTCTGCGACGCCGTGGGCGGAGTGCCGGATCCAGAGGAGTTGTTAGAGTTCAAACCGCCGCCGCAGCCGGCCAGCAGAAGGCAGATGCATGGCATTGTCGCAAGAGCAGAACGCAGCATGGATACCCTCCTGCACCCGAACAGATGGGGATCTCCACCCTATTAAACACTCGTATGTCGGGAATATTGCTATGCCGGGGATCACTGCACCTGAAAGAAGAGCTTTATTTCGCCCGCCCCAAACACACTGCAAACCACCCGCGCGGATCTGTCCACGTCGTCTCCGCGCGGAATCCGGCCTCGGCCAGCAGTGATTCTGCCTGCCCCGGCCGGTATTTGTAGCTATTCTCGGTATGGATGCTCTCGCCCGCCGCAAAATCTACTCTCAGATCGAGCGCGCCCACCTGTACGCGCTGCGCGCCGCGGCTCTTGAGATGCATCTCGATCCGCGATCGAGCTCCGTTCCACAACGCGCAGTGGGCGAACGCATCCAACTCGAACTCCGCGTCGAGTTCGCGGTTCAGCCGTGCCAGCAGATTGCGATTGAACGCCGCAGTGACTCCCTCCGCATCGTCATATGCCGCCAGAAGGATGGACTCCTCTTTGGCGAGATCCACGCCCAGCAGAAAGCTGTCGCCCGTCCTGAGTCCCGCGCGCACGCGACGCAGTAGCCGCCGCGCCTGGCGCGGCTCAAAGTTGCCGATGCTCGATCCGATATACACCACAAGCCGCCGCTCACGGCAATCCACCGGCCCCAAATGCAACCGGCTCCCGTCGCCGTGCGTATAATCCATCACGCGTGGCGCCACGGTCACGCCATCGATCTCGCGTTCGATTCGCTGCCTCGCCCCTTCCAGCGCGCTCGCCGAAACATCTACCGGCTCGTACAGCACCGCGCCCTGCAGCTCGGTTGCGGCTTTCAGCAGCAGGCGCGTTTTGTCGGCCGATCCCGCGCCCAGTTCCACAATGCGCAGGCGCGCGCCGGCCGCGGCCTGCGCCATCATCGCGGCCGCGTGCGCCTTCAAAATGTCGCGCTCTGTGCGCGTCAAATAATACTCAGGCAGTTCCGTAATGGCGTCGAACAGGCACGAGCCCGCTTCGTCATAGAACAGCCACGCAGGCAACCGCTTGGGTCGCGAAGTAAGCCCTTCGCGCACCGCTGCGCTCACGCGTTCGTCGAGTTGTTGTGCTACGGCAGGGGAAGCTGCTGCGCTCATGTTCTCGGTTAGATGCAGTGACCCGAACTAGGTTGTGATTTCTTTTTTGCTTCGTCTCTGGCCGCCGATTGCTCCCTCACTTCGCCAGCCGGATTCCGGAAAATTGCCATCTCGTCTCGGGAGAAAAGAAGTTGCGATAGGTGGCCCGGACGTGAGCGGCCGGCGTAACGCACGATCCGCCGCGCAGCACCATCTGCCCGCTCATGAACTTGCCGTTGTACTCGCCCAGTGTTCCGTCCAGCGGATGAAAGCCCGGATAGCCCAGGTAGGCGCTGCTCGTCCACACCCAGCAGTCCCCATAGTACTTTGTTGTTTCCTGTTCTTGGTGCTTCGGATCGTTTTCGCACTGAACGAGATCTTCGGCAGGGACCGGCATCAAATTCCCCGAATCGAGCAGGTTTCCCTCCACCGGCTGGTCTTCCACCGCAGTCTCCCACTCAAACTCGGTAGGCAACCTGAGCCCAGCCCAGCGCGCGTAAGCGTCAGCCTCATAAAAGCTCACCTGGCTCACCGGCGTACTCGCCAGCTCCTTCAGCGGCAGTTCCCCACGCAAGGTAAACACGGTCCAATCCATTTCCCTCGGGTCGCCTTCCTTCTGGTCGCCCCCATATCTGCTCCAGTAGAGCGGCGCACGCCAGCCGTTGTGCTTCACCGCATCCCAGCCCGCCGAGAGCCAGAACTCCGGTCTGCGATAGCCGCCATCGGCCATGAATTCTGCATATTTGCCGCACGTCACCAGCCGGTTCGCCAGCGCATAAGGCTCCAGCCAAACGCGGTGGCGCGGCAGCTCATTGTCAAAGCAGAATCCCTCGCCCGCGTAGCCCGCCTCCCGCAATCCACCTTCAAATTCCGTAAACCCGAGCGGTTCGGTTCCAGCTCGTTCACTCCGTCCCCCGAGTCCCCCGGCCCCGTTTTTCTGTTCCCTGTTCCCTATTCCCTGCTCCCTGTTTTCTCGCTCCTTCGCTCCCTCGGTCCCTTGGTCTCTTGGTCCCTGCTTTTCGTATTTCGGCTTCAGCGGATTCGTGTAGAACGCGTTCAGAATGTCAGTCAGAAGCAATTCCTGGTGCTGTTCCTCATGGTTCGCGCCCAACTCGATCCGCCGCAGCGCCTCCGCCTCCGGCTCCTGCTCCAGGAGCCGCTCCACGCCCAAGTCCACGTGCTCGCGGTAGCGCAGAATCTCGTCCAGTCCCGGCCGCGAGAACGACGCCCGCAGCCGCTTCTCAGGAAATGCAGAAAAGCTCTCGTAATAGCTGTTGAAGAGCCACGCAAAATCGGCGTGGAAGATCCGGTAACCGGGCAAAAACTCCCGCAGCACAAACGACTCGAAAAACCACGTGGTGTGCGCCAGGTGCCACTTGGCGGGGGACGCCTCAGCACACGACTGCACCATCATGTCCTCCGGTGTAAGCGGCTCGCACAACTGCATCGTTTGCCGGCGCGCGGCGCGAAAGCGTTCGCCAGGAGTGGAAATCCGGAGCGGAGACAGCACAGCGGGAGTGGTTGCGGTCACGCGGTGACCTCCTCGTATGGGCTAGAGTGTAGCCCATTTACGTTACTATTCGCCGCCATTTCTCCTCCCGCAAAACTCGTGCCTTCCGGATGGGCAACTCCGTCGCATATGCCGTGGGTCACTGCAAGTTCACGGTTTTTGCTTCAATCTACAGTTCGTTGCCCCGCCCCGGGTAGATCTTGCCGCAGGCTCGTGGCAATGTGGGAACCTGAGGGTTTTCGTTCGCCCTGCTTAAGTGTTCTAATGTTCCTTTAACAGAGGACGATTGGTCAGGTAAATCGCCCCCTCTTTGAGTCGACAGGAGGGTAGATGCGCGGGCTCAAGCAAAGTCGCTGGATTTTGTTCCTGCCCTTGCTCGCAATCGCTCTCGGCGCGTCCCGCGCTCAGCCCACCCAGGCAACCAGTCCAACGCCGCCTCCTGCCTCCGTAGCCCCTCCACAAAAGCCTCCCACACCGGAGCAACTCGGTGATTCGCTCGTCGGACATCAGCGCTATCAGGCCGCCATTGCCGCCTACTCCAAAGCACCCGAAATGACGGCTGACATTTGGAACAAGATAGGCATCGCCTACCAGATGCTCTTCAACGCCAAGGACGCGGCCCGCTGTTATAAGCAATCGCTCAAGCTCGATCCGGCGAATTCTCAAGTCATGAACAATCTGGCCACGGTTTACGCCTCGCTCAAACAGTATGGGCAGGCCGATCGCATGTACCGCAAGGCGCTCAAGCTTGACCCTAAATCCGCGATCGTTCTCAAAAACTATGGCACCAATCTGCTGGCCGAGCACAAATACAACCGGGGTTGGGAGGCCTATCAGCAAGCCCTCGCCATCGATCCGCAGATCTTTGCCGACCACAACGGTCCTTCCGTGCAGAATCCCTCCAGCGTACAGGACCGGGGCGCGGTGAACTATTACATGGCGGCCGGCTGCGCGCGCGCCGGCTACACCGATTGCGCCCTCCAGTACCTCCGCTTGGCCCTCGATGAAGGTTTTACCACCCGCAAGAAGATCGAAGCCGACAGCCAGTTCGCCAGCCTTCGCGATAACCCCGCCTTCAAGCAACTTCTCGCCGAACAGCACAACTAATTCGGTGAGTCAGAAGTTTGCATCTCAATGAATGAAGTTCGCACCACCAGGAAATTGTCATCCTGAGCGAACTTTGGCGAATGAAATGCGCCAAAGCGAGTCGAAGGATCTGCAGTTGCCTTTGTTTTTGCTTTTGCCATTCGCGCCATCCAAGTCAAATTCGCACCTGCGGTTGTCCTCCCGGCCCCTTCACATTTGGCACCCTCGCTCAGGCTCCGCGTCGTCCCCCGCCCTCTCTGAGCCGTCTATCTGTTAGGCTGGCTTTCGCGCCGCCTTGGGAGCCCTGATGAAACTCCGTCTTTTGTCCACCATCTCCGCCGTCCTTGCTCTCTCTGCAGCAGCCGTCGCTCAGGATCCCGGTTCCGCTCCACCCCCCGGCCAAAATTCGAGCCAGAACTCCGGCCAGGGAAATGGCGGCGGCTACGGCCAGCGCGGTGGCGGCGGCATGGGCGGGGGCGGCATGGGAATGATGGGCCGCGGACTCATGGGCATCGTCACCGAGGTTGCTGCCGATCACTACACCATCAAGACCGAAATGGGCGACGTGTACACCGTCCATTTCAGCGCCAATACGCGCATCACCAAGCAGCCTGCCGGCATGCGTGGACCCGGCGGCGGAGGAGGTGGTGGCGGCCAGGGAAATGGCGGGGGTGGTGGCTACGGCCGCGGCGGCGGATACGGCGGCGGCGGTAATCCTCCGCAGCAGATCAAAGCCACCGACATCAAAGTCGGCGATGCCATCAATGCGCAGGGCGACATCGACGCAACCCAAAAATCGGTCGGCGCGACGCGCATTATGCAGCTCGATCCCGATACTGCCAAGCGAATGGAGGAGATGGCCGCCAGCTATGGCAAGACCTGGCTGCAAGGCAAGGTGACGGCCATCAACGGAACCACCATTACCCTGACCGGTGCGCTCGACAATGCCCCCCACACCGTGGTCGCCGACGAAAACACCACCTTCCGCCGGCGTCGCGATCCCATCACCCTCGCCGATATTCAAGTGGGCGACACCGTGCGCGCGGAGGGTGCCGTCAAGGATGGTGCCTTTACCGCAACCGTCTTAAGTGTGGGCGGCATGGGCGGCCCTCCGCCCAATGGACCGTCTGGTCCGCCTTCCGGTGCGCCGTCTGGCCCTCCACCCGGCCCTCCCCCGCAATAATTCCGGCTGGAACCTGCCCTCTTCCGCCCTCCATCTCGCCTTTTGCGGCCGTTTGCGTGTAGACGCGTGAGCCCCATTGCCGCCCGAAATGGTGCCGCCCCAAAGCCTGATAGCTCTCTCCCCTTTTTGCGCCGAGGCCCCTTCCCGCACCCTTTTTTACGTTTGTCACAATTTGGGCGCGCGCGCATAAGTTCAATCTCTGTCAATAGATAAACTTCCACGAAATGAAGCAAACGGTGAGTCACTTGCCAAGTCTCTATGTAGATTTGGTACAACTGCCCCCGCAATGAAAACCGCCTTTTTTGTCCGGCTATGCGGATGAAGAGGGTTGTTCTGTCTTTGGTTCGCAGCTCTCGTCGCGACCAGGGACGCACGCAAAACCAAGGACGCTCTCGCATGAAATGAAGAGCCTTCCATTAATAACAGTTCGTCAACCTTCTGGAGGACACTATGGGTTTAAGAAAAAAGGCAAAACGCCTGGTCACAGGCTCTGGCGCGCGGTTTCTGGCGCTGCTGATTCTCGTTCTTAGCGGTACGTTCACCGCATTCGGCCAGCAAATCACCGGTTCGATCGCGGGAACGGTCAAGGATGCGCAAGGCGCTGTGGTCACCACGGCTACCATCAAAGCGACCAACGCCGACACCGGTTTCGTGCGCTCGGCGCCGGCCAATGGCTACGGCGAATTCCGCCTCGACTACCTGCCGGTAGGCAACTACACCGTTGAGGTATCCGCCGCAAACTTCAAGACCTTCGTACAGAAAAACGTGATTCTCACCGTCGACCTGACGCAGACTCTCGGGGTCGTGCTGGAAGTCGGCTCGCAAACCCAAACCGTTACGGTCACGGAAGCGCCTCCTACCGTGGACACTACCGATGCCGAATTGGGCAGAACCATCTCGACGGCCGAGATCACCGGCCTGCCCCTGGTCAACCGCAACGCCTACGCTGAGCTCTCGCTCACGCCGGGCGTGATGGCCAATAGCATGAGCCAGCAGAGCAACCCCAGTGGCACGCCGGATTTCGTCATCGGCTTGCCCTCAACAGACGTGCAGGTGAACGGCTCCATCGACGGCGGCAATCCCGAAGTCAGCTTCTACCTCGATGGCGGTTTGAACATTAACGGCATCCGCAATTACGGCAACCAGTTGCCGAATCCAGACGCTCTGGAAGAGTTTCGCGTGGAAACCAGCGACTTCTCGGCACAATACGGCCACATGTCCGCCGCAGTCGTTACGGCTGTTACCAAGTCGGGAACCAACCAGTTCCACGGAGCTCTGTACGAATTCAACCGCAATACCGACTTCAACGCGTACCCGTGGAATGCGCCCAAGAACGCCACAGGCCAATTCATCAATGCGCCGTACCACCGCAACCAGTTCGGCGGTGTCGTGGGCGGCCCAATCAGGAAAGACAAGGCGTTCTTCTTCTTCAGCTACGGCGGCCTGCGCCAGGTGGTCGGCGCGTATGAAAGCGGCGGCAGAGTTCCCACGGCAGCCGAGCGCCTCGGCGATTTCACGGGCGATCTACCCAGCGCGTCGAACGCGAAGGTCTCGAACTACGGATCCACTCCGTTCACCATTGACATGCCCGGGACCAAGACCGCATATACCGGAAATACGAACACGAGCTCCGGCTGCCCTGCCGGCGGGACTTCCACTAACCCCACCAATCTGAACTGCCTCCCGGCAACGACGGTGGGTCCGGCGCTCGGTGAGGACGCAGTAGCGAAAACCCTCCTGGGCGGCAGCAATTCCATGGCGTCGATTCCGCTGCCCAACGCGCCTTTAGGCACCTCGAACACGAATCTCCAGTGGATCGGCTATTTCACCGGACCCACGCAGGAAAACGAGTACCTGGGCAAATTCGACGAGACCATGAGCGACAAGGACCACATTGCCGCGACGTACTTCTTCGTCCGCACCACACAAAACGCCTTCGGCGGCGGCAACTTTGCTCCCTGGACGATCAATCAGTCGTACACCAACCAGACCAACGCCAACGTCAGCGACGTGCACACCTTCAGCGGCACCACTGCCAACCAGGCCTGGTTGTCATTCACCCGGGCATCCGGCGGACGCGTCAATCTTCCGGCAGTCAATATCGGCCAGCTAGGCTCCGCATACACGATCGAGGGGCCCTCGACCCTGCCGAATCTCGCCGTTTCCGGGTACTTCACTGCAGGCGTATCGTTGGCTGGTCCCGTCACGGCGTCTGATTTCTACTCACTGCGCGATATGGTCAGCATGACCAAGGGCAAACACAATCTCTTCTTCGGCGGCGAGCTCGCGCTCGACAAGGGCATGTTCGTGGGTAACCTCTATAACTACGGACAATTCAGTTTTTCCACCTCAGCTCCCACAACTACGGGCAATGCGCTCGCCGACTTCTACACGGGCATGCTTACCTCCATGGAGCAGGACACTCCCTACCACACCCTCATGAGCGCCTGGCATACGGCGCTCTTCGTGCAGGACAACTTCCGCATTACCCCTCGCTTCACTGCCAACCTGGGAGTCCGGTGGGATATCGATACGCCGCCGGTTGAGACGTCGAATCTGACGGCCGCCTTTATTCCCAGCAAAGCAGGTCTGACGAGTAACGGAGGCACCGGCGGCACCGAATCGACAGTAGTTCCAAGCGCTCCCGAAGGCATGTTCTTCCCCGGAGACTCGGGCGTGGCGCGCGGCATCATCACAACCAAGTACCACCATATTGCCCCGCGTATCGGCTTCGCATGGGATCCATTTGGCGATGGCAAGACCGCCATTCGCGCCGGAGCGGGCATCTTCTACGGCACCACCAGCGGCAACGAGTGGAACCAGCCGGGCAATGCCAATCCGTACGCGGTTCGCCAGACCTTCACTTCTGTGAATTCGATGGACAATCCTTACGCGACCACGATGGTGAATGGGGCCGCATCCGCATTTCCCAGCGGCGATCCCTTCCCGTACACCTACAACCCCAAGAGCCCGCGTTTTCTCGTTCCGGCCAGCATCGAGTCCATCGGAACCAACGTGCAGTGGCCTTACATCTACCAGTTCAATCTAGCCGTGCAACGGCAATTGCCCTTACAGGTCGCACTTACCGCAGCCTACGTAGGCACGCTCTCGCACGATGTGCCCACCATGATCGACGGCAACTACGCTCCCTACGTTCCCGGGATCACCGGCGAGGGTTCCGGCTCGACCGGCACCGGCGGCACCAACGCGCGCCGTCCCTACGATCAGAACTCTACGGGCACCGGCACTCTCGGTCAGAACATTTTCCTCATTACCAACCAGACGGCCAATTACAATTCGCTGCAGATTATGGCCAGCCGGCCGCTCACGCATCACATCATGGTCAATGGCTTCTATGTTTGGAGCCATGCCTTGCAAAGCTCCAACGAGTCGGCAATCGGCCAGATGACCGCGCAGGACTTCGCCAATCTGTAGGAAGAAATCGGCCCCATGGATGCCGACCGGCGCAACGTCGCCACCATTTCTGGCAGGTGGGACGTTGACTACTATCACGGCAAAAACTTCATCATGAAGCAGGTGGTCAACGGCTGGACGATTGCGCCCATCTGGGTCATGCAAAGCGGGTCGCCGTTCTCAGTCACCACCGGCTCTGACAAAAACGATGACAGCGCCAATGCAAACCGTCCCGACCTGGTGGCAGGCACAAACGCGTTCCTCGATCCGCACCGGAGCCGTCCCGTGGCCGCGGCGGAGTGGTTCAACACCGCAGCCTTCATTGCCAACGGTCCCGGCGTGGCCGGCGGCATCGGCCCAGGCGGCGCTGACGGCAACGCACCGCGCGACTATCTGCGCAATCCCGGTTACCGCGACGTCGACCTCGGTATCTTCCGCGATATTCACTTCGCAGAGGGAATCACCTTCCAGCTCCGCGGCGAAGCCACCAATGCATTTAACCTTGTCAGCTTGAATGGTCCAGGGTCGAGTGGCCCGCCGTCAACGGTCGGCGGTACTCCGTCCTCGTCCTCCTTCGGCGTGATCACAGGCGCGGCCAGCCCACGCATCATCCAGGTCGGCGGACGCCTCACCTTCTAACCGCAGTTCATCACCCAGAAACATGCTGGCCGGATACGTTCTCGTATCCGGCCAGTGGTTTCTTGAGGTGTTGTGCGGTTTGCTACTCGATCGATTGCAGCGTCCACGCTCCGCTCACCAGCGTGAACGTTGCCATGCGTTTTGTGCTCAGCTTGTTAGCGGGATTTTGCGCAATGCTCTGCAAGGGCGCGGGCAAGTTACTCAGGTCGACGTCTTCCATGTAGGTCACAGTCCTTGTGTCCGCGATGGTCTGTACGTCGCCAGGATTACGTATCTTGGATTTGCTCGGGACCAGCGGCACCACCACGATCGTGTAACTTGGGTCGTTCGGTCCCTCCGGCCGCCACTGGATGGTATCGCCGCCGTTCTGCAGTTTCACCACCTTCATCCCGTCTGGAGTGAGCTTGAAGTCGCCCCAGTAGCCGTTAGGATAGCGCTTGACAAGAAGCCAATAATTGGCGTGCACGCCCTTTTGCATGCCGGGATCGTCGACCGCAACATTGAATACCGTGCCGGGGTCCTTATCGTACTTGGCCTGAATCATTGTCGTCGCCTGGTCTTGCGTCAGATCGGGGGCCGACTTGCAACCTGCCAGAAATCCGCCTGCACCCAGCAATACCAAAGCTGCCAAAGTCTGAATCTTTACTGCGTTTTTCACGTTTCCTCCGTAGACTGCATGAAACGGCTCGAATTCCTTCGCCACGCCATTTTTCTCTTACTTTCCTCCGCTGTCAATGCAATTGAAAGTGACCCCGCTCACACTCGTTCATTTTGCCCGCAGTCCGCTGCAATTCTCCCGATTACGCGCCGGACATTGCATCTTATTCTCGAGTTTTTCGCACGGTTACTTCTCGGAATCGCTCAAAATCCGTTTCAACAGGAACTCTCGAAATCCCTGCTCATCGGCTTTGAGGCAGACCTGGGCATTCGGCTCTCCCGTTCCCGGTTTCGTGAAGCCTTGATCGTCGACCTCCAGGTGCATGGGTTTCGTCGGGCACAGTTCGGGACGGATTGCAAAGCTGGCCGCCACCGGATCAAAGAGTGTCGGCATCCGCCACGCCTCCGCCCCCGTCCATTGGTGGTAGAGCAGGGTCAACTGATCGCTGAGCGGCGATCCGTGCGAAAAAATCGTCCCCAGTTCCCCGGGCGTGAGATGGATCTGAGTTGAATCGAGCGGCATCACGAAGACCGGCACGCCCGAGGCCAGCAGCGCCCGCGCCCCTGCCGGATCGCATCGAATATTCCACTCCGGCGACGGCGGCGGCACCGGTGCGCCCGCAATCCCGCTGTCATAACCCCGATACACGCTGCCGCCCATCATCACCACACGCTTCAACTTGCGGAACGTCGCCGCATCGCGCGCAATGGCCGCCTGCACATTGAAAAGTGGACCAATGGTAATGAGCGTGATTTGGCCGGGATTTGCCTTGATCTCGCGCAACAGAAACCCCACCGCGTCTCCATGCTGCCGCTCCTGCGCCTGCCTGGCATACGCCGCCTGTGTGAAATGATTCGTAGCCGGCGTGGCAACGCCAGCTTCCACAGGAATCCCACTGCGGTCCACCGCCGCGAGATAGCGATCCACCAGCCGCGCCCTCAATTCCGTATCGCCGAATGCAGTGGTGATGCCCAGCAGCTTGATCTCCGGGCTCTGAAGCAACAATGCCAGCGCAAACGCATCGTCAATGTCATCGCCAATGTCTGTATCGAGGATGACGAGCTGCTGCGCCGCATTCTTCGGCGCAACGCCCGGCGTCAGCTGTCCGTGCACGCTCAGCTCCGCAACGGCGATGAGCGCGAGTGCTGCAAACCCTGCGCAAGTCGTTCTCATTTTCATGCGCTCCATTCTAGTGTCCTGTCCCGCATAAGATTTGGCCACCGCGTTTTGAAAGGGCACGACTTTAGTCGTGCCCTAAAGGCTCGAAAATGAACGCGGCTTTAGCCGCTGAGGGATGCCTTTCCGAGTACAAAACTGTAAAGACTAACAAGGAGAGCCACATAGTCATGTTGCCAAATCCCCATCACGCCCCAGCCTCGACCGCATAGAAGCTTAACGCGGCGTCGCCCTGTTCAAGCAGCCGCGTCCGCTTCAGGCCGCCGTACCGTTCTTCCAGGCTCTGCTTGCGCCTGTGCTCGGCAATCACCAGCGCTCCGGGCGCGAGAACTCCTTGTGTCTCTCCCAGCACTCCCAGCGTGGCCGCATACTCCCCGGCCGCGTCGTACGGCGGGTCGAGGAAAACTACCTCGTAGCGTCCTGGCTTTGTCCCTTCCTGGGGAATTGGCTTTGAACTTGCTTTCGCGGCGGAACGCAGAAACGCCGCCACGCTCTCCGCGTGCACCGCGAATCCGCTTTCGATGCCCAGCCGCTCCAGATTGCGCCGCAACACTTTGAGCGCCCCTGGCGACCGTTCCACAAACGTCACCTGCGCGGCCCCACGGCTCAGCGCCTCCAGGCCCACCGCTCCTGACCCTGCATACAAATCCAGAAACGCCCCGCCATCCACGCGCTGGGCCAGCACATTGAAGACCGTTTCGCGCAGACGGTCGCTGGTCGGCCGCGTGTGCAATCCCGGCGGCGCCTCCAGCCGTCGCGAACCATACATTCCAGCAATGATGCGCATCGCCCACCAGCATAACGGACTGGCCTTCTGGCCGCTTGCTGACGGCAGACAGCAAACAGCAGACAGCCACCGATTGATCGCCTGCGACGAACCACGATTCACGAACCACGAGCTACGGTCCCGTCCGCAACGGGCTAAGGGCTAAAAGCTAATAGCTGAAAGCTGCCTTTGACGCTCTACAATCGAATTATGCGCGGTTGGTCCATTCCGTTTGGCCGGTGGATGGGCGTGGAGGTCCGCGTCCACATCTTTTTTCCGCTCCTGGTGCTGGTGCTGTTTGCCATGAGCGGCCCGCAAGGCTGGCCGCGCGGACTCGCGCTCTTCGTCCTCCTCGTAGCCGCCGTCGCCGTGCGCGAGACCGCCCGTCTCCTGGTTGCGGCGGGGCTGGGTCTGCGCCTGCGCGCCATCCTCTTGCTGCCCATCGGCGGACTGTTCGCCTACGCCAACCCTGAAAGCCAGGAAAAGGCCAATCACGGCACCGGCCAATTTGTTCTGGCGCTTGCCGGGCCGCTGGCCAACTGGTGTGCCGGTCTTGCCGCTGCGGCGGCCATTCTGGGAGTCAGCACAAGTATCCGGCTCTTCGATCTGCCACTCATCGACCCTAAGAGCCTGTTGCGCAGCCTGGTCTGGATGCAGCTGGGTCTCGGCCTGCTGCATCTGTTTCCTGCCTATCCGCTCGATTGCGGCCGTCTCGTCCGCAACGCCTTCGCCCGCAAGCACGGCGTGGCGCCTGCGGGCCGTGCCGCCGCCGGAATCGGTCAGGCTCTGGCTCTCATCGCCATGCTGGGCGGCATGTTGCTCCACGATTCCTGGCTCGTTCTTGCCGGTTTCTTCGTCATGATCGGTGCGCAAATTGAGGATCAGGGCGTCTTTTTCCAATCCGTAGTCGACACCGTGTGCATGCGCGAAGTCATGCTCACGGACTTCGCCACGCTCTCGCCTTCTGACACCCTCGCCGATGCTTTGTACCGTTGCGTGCACACGCTGCAGGAGGATTTTCCCGTCGTCCGCGGACCGCAACTCGTCGGCATCGTCTCGCGGCAGCGCATCGTCGATGCTCTCCGCAACGACGGCAACGGCTATGTGCAGTCGGTCATGTCGCGCGCCTTCCAGGTGGCACGGCCCGAAGACACGCTCGGCGCCACCATCCGCCGCCTCACCGCCGGCCACGGCCTGGCCCTGATTCCCATCACCGAGAGCGGGCGCGTGGTGGGCATTGTCAGCGTGCAGAATCTCATGAGCTCCATGGCGCTACTTTCCGAGCAGCGCCGCATCGAGCGCCAGGAACAGGGGCAATAAAAGGGGCCAGGTATCAGTTCGAAGTTCGCATCAAAAACACTCTGTCATCCTGAGCGCATACTCTTTATCATGAGCAACAAAAATCGCATGTCAGCCTGAGTGACCGGAGCGCAGCGGAGGGAGTCGAAGGACCTGCGGTTGCCTTTGTCCTTTGCGAGTTCAACAGGTCGATGCAACACCATCTGAGTGAGAGTTGTCATAGGAGGTGGTGTTTATGGCACAAGGGAAGCGAGTGGAGGTTTCTGCGGCGCAGCGGACAGAGATCTGGCGGCGT
>Ga0181521_10000513_pt1 | contig 47174 bp, 36 predicted proteins | sample PEATcosm2014_Bin_32_FD_119764 | JGI IMG/M metagenome (GOLD analysis project Ga0181521, IMG submission 119764) | Peatland microbial communities from MTU Mesocosm Facility, Houghton, MI, USA - PEATcosm2014_Bin02_60_metaG | ecosystem: Environmental > Terrestrial > Soil > Wetlands > Peat | place... | reverse complement strand
GCGCCATGGCACGGGCGATTTGGTCGGGATCCCTCAGCTTTGGGCTCGTCAACGTACCTGTGGGGCTCTATTCGGCCACGCAGGACAAGACGATCCACTTCAACCAGTTCGAGGAGGGGACCTCGGACAGGATCCGCTACAAGAAGGTCAACGAGCGGACCGGTCGCGAGGTTCCCCAAGCCAAGATTGTGAAGGGCTTCAACCTCGGCGACGCTGAGTACGTGATGCTCAGCGACGACGAATTGACCGCCGCCGATCCGGAGCGTTCGCGCACGATATCGATCTTGGATTTCGTCGACGCGAGCGACATCGACCCCCTCTATTACCGGTCTGGCTACTACCTCGCTCCCCAGGGAGAAGGGGCACGCCGCGCCTATGCGCTGTTGCGGGAGGCGATGGCGGACGAGTCCAAGATTGCTATCGCGTCGTTGGTGATGCGGAACAAGGAGTACCTCGTCACCGTGCGCCCCGACGGGCCCGACCGTGTCCTCATCCTCCAGACCATGTTCTTCTCCGACGAGGTTCGTTCGCCCGCCGAAGAGCTGCCGAACTTGCCCGGCGAGGAGCAATTCAGCGATCGCGAGCTTGCGATCGCTCGCCAGCTGATCGACGCGATGACCTCCCCGTGGGACCCCGAGCAGTACCACGACACCCACCGCCAGCGGGTCGAGGAGCTGGTGGCGAGCAAGCACGAGGGCAAAGAGATCGTCCTCGAGGCCCCGGCCCCGGCCCTCAACGTCGTCGACCTCATGGCTGCGTTGGAGGCGAGCGTCAAGGCGGCCAGCGGGTCCGCACCCAAGGCGGCGAGGACGTCGAAGACGGCCAAGACCCCAACGGCGACACGGCGGACCAAGCCGACGGCTGCGAAGCCTGCCTCCAAACCCAGCGAGCCGCAGCGCCGAACAGCGCGCCAGAGGGCGTCATAGGGACCCGACGCGGGGTCGGATCCCGCATCCGGACATTGCCGCTCTCCGGCTCGTCAGGCCCTCGATGACAGCATCTTCGAGCGTTCCAGAAAAGCGCCTTGTATTTCGCAAATTCCACCCAAATGAGAAACGGCATCCACGCGTCATCGGTGGCTTCTGTCGCCCCGCCCCTTGACGCCGGATCTCACCAGACCTAGGAGGGTCATGCCGAACAAACGCACTGTCGCCAAGCCCAAAGCAGTATCACCGGCCCGACAGGCGACCCTGCGAGAGGAGTCGCTCCGCTCGATGCTCGAGCTCGAAGAGTCGGTCGCTCGCACGAGGAACCAACTCAAGGTCGTAGAGACCACGGTTCGACGTTCCCGCCGTCTGCTCGAGAGCGGTCGTTCGATTCATGAAATCGCGGGGATGATCGATGCCGCTGAGGCAAGGTCGGTCACCTCGGGGCTCATGCGGGAGGTGCAAGGTGCGCGCCATCGGTCGCACCAGGCCGCCTTCAAGCTGGCCGCCGCCGAGGGCAGCACCATGGCCGAGATCGCGCGCGAGTGGGGGGTGTCCCGCCAGCTTGTGTCGCGGATGGTGAAGGAACCCTTGGCTCGTCGCAAGAAGGCCTGAACGGGTTGTCGGACATCCGGCCGGCCCGCCCCGAGGAGTTCACCCTCCTCGGCTCGCTCGAAGACCAGGCGGGGGAGCGGTTCGCAGACATCGAGATGTTCATGGAGGCGCCGGTCCCGGTGGCCGATCGGGGCGAGGTGCCCCTGGCCGTGTTCGTCTCGGGGGACCCGCCGGTGGGCTTCGTGTGGCTGAACCTCATGTGCGGTGAGCCGCACATCGAGGAGCTGGCGGTGCTCCAGAGCGCCGGACGCCGGGGGCTCGGCAGGGCGCTGGTTGAGGCCTCGTGCGGGTGGGCCGAGCAGGGGGGCTATCGATCGGTCACGCTGTGCACCTACCGCGACGTGCCGTGGAATGGTCCCTTCTATCGGTCGGCGGGGTTCATCGAGCTCGCACCCGACGCGTGGTGTGCCGACCTGGCGGCGTTGCGCGCCACCGAGCGCGCGAACGGGCTCGACGACTTGGGGCCGCGGGTGGTCATGATCCGGGACCTGGGCCAAGCTCGGACCACCGGAAGCACGACGTCAGGTGGTCGTTGACCAACCCGGCCGCCTGGAGGTGCGAGTAGCAGACGATCGGGCCGACGAAGCGGAACCCGAGTCGCCGGAGATCCTTGCTGAGACGATCCGAGAGCTCGGTACGCGCCGGGATCTGCGCCGTATCGGTCCATCCGTTGACGACCGTCGCGCCGCCCACGAATCCCCAGAGGTATGCGTCGAAGCTCCCGTGGGACTCCTTTAACGAAAGAATCGCCCGGGCATTGGTGATGGCGGAGTCGACCTTGGCGCGGTTGCGAATGATCCCGGGGTCCTCCAACAGCTTGGCGATCTGTCGGTCGCCGAAACGGGCCACCTTTTCGGGGTCGAAGTCACAAAAGGCCTGGCGGTAGCCCTCGCGGCGCCGAAGCACGGTGAGCCAACTGAGCCCGGCCTGGGCGGCCTCGAGGACCAAGAACTCGTAGTGGCGCCGGTCGTCGTGGACGGGCACTCCCCACTCTTCGTCGTGGTACGGGGTGAGAAACTCACCCGTTGCCCACGCACAGCGCGCGGGGTCGCCCTCCGATGGCGTGGTCATCGGACGAGTCTGCCAGGCCGCTGCATCCGATCGCCCTGGCGCGACGACAGCGGCGAGCGCCTGTCCGTGGCGGGCGTCGGCTCTGGGGATTGTCTGGGGTTCACTTGGGGAGTATGTGACAGATGTTGGGGAGGAACGGTCGTGCATTGGGGACGAGACGACTTTTGTGGGGAGAACATCTGGATTTCGCGCAGAGGTCTTGACCCGGCAATACCAAAGGCGCACTCTTGGGTCAGTTCGGGTGGCTAAAGCCCGCCACAGCCCCCAGGGGGTCGCCGCAAGGCGAGTCCAAGGGAGCAAGACCGAAGAGAAGCCGCAAGGTGGATCAGAGGAGGATCCGAGGGGAAGCCGCAAGGTGGACCCAAGGACGGTCGGTACCCGCGAGGGAGGCCGATCGGGGCGGAGGAAAGGTGCCCGACAGGCGGCTCTGCAATGGTCGGCGGCTTCCCTGGAGCTTGTCGGCTTGCGCCGGGTTGGGGTTGTCCGACACGGCCCCGACTGCAGGTTGCAGCAGACCACCACGGGCGTAGCCCCGAGGAGCACGGACGGTTTCGGCCGGACGGTTACTCGGGGCTGCGTCGCGTCCGGGCTCAGTTCGCCGGTCGAACCCGCACGACGAGCGGCCCGCTCAGCTCGTCCATGCCGCAGGGGTCGTCGATGTCGTAGGTACAGCGCTCGCACTCGAGCTCCAAGGTGGTGTGGGCCAGGCCGAACGGGACAGCCACCGCAGCCCGGACCCGCTCGGCGAGCGCCTGAGCCTGCTCGAGGGTCGGGTGGCCGTCCAGGACCAAGTGGGCCGACAGCACCCGGACATCGCTCGACAGGCTCCACACGTGTAGGTCATGAACCTCGGCGACGTCGTCGACGGCGGTGATGGCCGAGCGCAGCGCGACGAGATCGACGTCGGACGGCGTGGACTCGAGCAACACCTCGACGCTCGAGCGCACCAGCCGGTAGGCCTGGATGACGATGAGGAGCGAGACGGCCAGCGCCGCCGCCGGGTCAGCGAGGTTGGCTCCGTGACCGCCGAGCACGATGACCACCCCGGCCACCAAGGCGAACGCGGCCGCCATGGCATCCGCCGACATGTGCACCATCGCCGTCCTCAGGTTGAGGTCGTTGCCGCGGTCGTGCAAGACGACGGCCGCCGCACCGTTGATCACAAGTGCGACGCCGGCCACGATCGCCAGCACGGCGCCATTCACCGTCTCGGGGTGGATCAGGCGGTCGATCGACAAGATGACGATCGTGACGGTGACCAGCGCGAGCGCAACGGCATTGAATAGGGCGGCGAGGATGGTGGCCCGGTGGTTGCCGAATGACCGGGCGTCGTTCCTCGGCCTGGTGGCCCACCGGAGCGCGAGCAGCGCGGCGGCGAGCCCGGCCACGTCGGTCAGGTTGTGACCGGCGTCGGCCAGCAGAGCCGACGCATGAGCAGCGAACCCGGCCACCAGTTCACCGGCCACCAGCGCCACGTTGATGCCGAGGGCAATCCGAAGGCGGCGGGTCCGGGTCATCGAGTCATGACCACAGGGTGGCGGGCCGTTCGCCCCGGTCGACCTGCGCGGCCACGTCGCGCTGAACGAGCGCCAGGTCGTCGGGATGGGTGACCCCGACGCACCGGCTGTCGGTGGGGAGCACCAGGAACCGTTGGGCCCGGTGTGGCGCCAAGATCAGCTGACCGACCAGGTCGGGCAGGAGCACCTCGTCCTCTCGGCCGCTCTCCATGGCCGCCTCGAACTCCTGGCCCATCTCCGAGGAGAACCCCCACAAGTTCATCGAGACGAGGGTCGCCGGGTCGAGCACCTCGGGTTCGCGACCGTCGCCGGTCCCAAAGGTGCCGTCGTCTCGGGGGACCACCCCGCGGCGCTCCTCGATCTGGACCAGGTACCCGTTCGCGTCGGTCCTGCAGACGCCCCGGGTCACCGGTGAGCTGCCGACGACCGCCCGGCCGAGCCGGAACCCGACGAGGGCGTTGTCCCCGTTGGTCCCGGCGAGGTGGTTGGCCAAGAGGCCGAGGGCAGAGGGGCCATACAGGTCGTCGGCGTTGGCCACCCCGAACCGTGCGATCCGTCCGAGCTCTGGCCACGCGGCCAGCACGGCGCCGACGGTGCCCGTCGGGGTCGCCTGGAGGGCAAACCGAACGTCGACGGCCCCGGGCCAATGGCGTTCGACGTGGTCGCGGATGTCCGGGCCGGTCTCGGTGCCGATGACGAGCACGATGGTCCCGAACCCTGCCGACAGTGCGTCGCTCGCCACGAGGTCCAAGATGGCCTCGCCGCCCGGTCCCACCGGGGCCAGGGGCTTGAGGCCCCCGTAGCGCCGGGCACGCCCCGCCGCCAGGATCACCAGGACCTGGCCCGCGTTGGGTGCGGTCACGCCCCCCAGCGTAGAACGGCGCTCGCCCAGCTCATACCTCCACCGAAGCCCGTGAGCAGCAGCAGATCGCCGTCGGCGACCCGGCCGCTCACCAGGGCGTGGTCGAGGGCGAGCGGGATCGAGGCCGACGAAGTGTTGCCGTAGCGATCGATCACCACCGAGGTCCGCTCTTCTGGGATCCCCAGGCGCTGGCAGGCCGCCTGGATGATCCGCAGGTTGGCCTGGTGGGGGACGAGCATGGCGATGTCGTCGATCCCGACGCCGGCATCGCTAAGCGCCTGTTCGGCCGACTCGACGACGACGCGGACCGCCTTGCGGAAGATCTCCTTGCCGTCCATGAACAGGTAGCCGCCGTGGTCGCAGTAGAGGAGGTGTCGCAGCGAGCCGTCGGAATGGAGGTTGTGGCTGAGGAGGTTGCCCGGGCCCTCGACGGCCTCGATGACCACCGCCCCGGCGCCGTCGCCGACCAGGATGGCGATCTTGCGGTCGTCCCAGTCGGTGATCCGGCTCAAGGTGTCCGCCCCGATCAGAAGGACCCGATCGGTCCCGGTGGCGGCCAGACCGGCGCTCACCACCAGCCCGTACATGAACCCCGAACAGGCGGCGTTCACGTCGAAGGCACCGCAGCCCCGCATGCCCAAGAGCTCTTGGACGGTCGACGCCGTCGACGGCACCATCGAGTCGGGGGTGGTGGTCGCCAGTACCAAGATGTCGATGTCGGTGGCGGCAATCCCGGCCCGTTCGAGCGCCTGGCGCCCGGCCTCGGCGGCCAGCGAGGACGTCGTCCCACCGATGTGGCGCTCGCGGATGCCGGTCCGCTCGGTGATCCAGGCGTCGCTGGTGTCGAGCCGCGCCGCCAGGTCGTCGTTGGTCAGGACCTTGTCGGGCACCGCGATGCCGCAACTCCGCACCACGATGCCGCGGCCGACGCTCACGCCGGCCTCGAGATGGCGGTGATGCCCACGTAGCCGGCGTCCCCGTCGACGACGCCTCCGGTGTTGACGGCCAGGCCGAGGCGGGCGCCCTCGACCTGACGAGCCCCGGCCCGCCCCCGGAGGTGGCTCACGATCTCGACGACCTGGGCGATCCCGGTGGCGCCCAGGGGGTGTCCTCGGGCGACGAGGCCGCCGCTCGGGTTGACCGTCACCCCCGGACCGCCGATGGCGGTGTCGCCCGACAGCGTTGCCGGGCCCGCCTCACCGGGTGCGAAGAATGAAAGGGACTCGAGCGCGAACAGCTCCTCGGCGCTGGTGGCGTCGTGGAGCTCGACGATGTCGAAGTCCTGCGGCCCGAGACCGAAGGACTCGTAGGCCGCGCTGGCGGTCTCGGCCATGCGATCGTGGTAGTCGAGGCTGCCGCAGCCCGACCGGGCCAGCGTGCCGACGATCTGTGCGACCGGTTCGGCAAAGCTGGTCGAGCCGCCGGCGAGGACGAGCGCGGCCGCCCCATCGGTGAACGAGCTGCACATGAGTCGGGTGAGCACGCCGGCGACCTGGGCCGAGCCGAGGACCTCATCCACGGTCACCGCCCGCTGGCACTGCGCGAGCGGGTTGAGGGACCCGTTGCGGCGCGCCTTGACGGCGGCCGCCGCGATCTGCTCGATCGTGGCGCCGCGCTCGTCCATGAACTTGGCGGCCCACCAGGCATTCAGGCCCATGAGGATGCTTCCGGCCGGGTTGCCGTGCTCGGCCAGCCGCGCGTGCATGTCGGCCCGATAGTCCGACGGCAGGCCCGATTCGATGGCCTCCAGGGTCGCCGCGCGGTCGCCCGTCCACATCTTCTCGACGCCGAGCACGAGGACGGGCCGGTCCTGGGCCCGGGCCGCCAGCGTGCCCAGGTGCAGCGCCGAGGACCCGCCGGCGCATGAGTTGTCGATGTTCACGATCGGGACGTCGCCGAGCGCCGACTTGCGTAGCCACGCCTGCCCCCGGATGCACCCCTGGTCGTTGAGCCGACCGCCGCTCGCGTTGGCCGTCACCACCAGGGCCAGATCGTCCGCGCCCACCCCGGCGTCGGCCACCGCTTCGGCGACCACCTGGAGGGCCATCTGGTCGGGGTGGAGGTCGCGCCGGCTCATGTCGGTCATGGCGGTGCCGAGGACGGCGACGGCGTCGGTGCTCATGGGGCGACTCCCAGGCGCTCGATTGTGGGCGATGTGGCCGCGGCAGACCCGGACCGGAATGCCTCGATCAGTGGGCCGAAGTGGTCGAGGGTCTCGTCGGCGGCCACCATGACCACCGCGTGGTCGGCACCGGCGTCGTGGTAGGCGGCGATGCCGGCGGCGCAGTCCTCGGCCGGCCCCGCGATGAGGTGGCGGTCGAATGCCTTGGGCGGGAGGGCATAGAGGTCCGAGAGCCAGGCCGTCCCCTCCTTGCGGGCAATTTCGGCAGAGTCTCCGACGCAGACGACGGCCACGACCGAGGTGTCGATGGCGGCCGGGTCCCGCCCGGCCGCGGTGGCGAGGTCAAAGAGGCGCCGGCGGGTGCTCCCGTACTCGACCGGCGGGATGAACAGGGGCACCCAGCCGTCGGCGACCCGGGCGGTCCGGCTCAGGGCCGCGTGACTCGTGCCGGCCAGCCAGATCGGGATCGCCGGCGTCGCCGGCTCGTGGCGGTAACGCTCGTCGATGTCGCCGGCGGTGTCCCATGCGCGTGCCATCGCCGCGATCCCCTCGTCCAACAGGCGGCCTCGACGGGAGAAATCGACGTTCGCGGCCTCGTACTCGCCGCGATGAGAACCCACGCCGAGTCCGAGGACGAACCGGCCTTCGGTGAGCACCTGGAGTGTGGCGGCCTGGCGTGCGACCGCAGCGGAGCTCCGCAAGGGAAGCTGGAGGACGCACGTGCCGAGCGTCGCGGTGGTGCTCGCCGTCGCGGCGACCGCCAGCGAGGTCAGTGGTTCGAGTACCGGGCGGTGCCAGAAGAGGTGATCGCACGCCCAAAGACCGGTTGCGCCGGCGTTCTCGGCGGCGCTGGCGATGTGCCGCAAGGTCTCGGTAGTACCAGTGGTGTGTGCAGAAGTCGCACCAGCAGTGATACCGCTTCCACCAGGGTTTTCTTGCCAAGGGATGGTGGGAAGGATCAATCCGAGCGAAGCTAGTGGCCCCACCGGTCGTACCGATCGCACAGAACATTGTATGACGGCTGTCCCAGGTCGCGCCACACCCTCGTCGAATCGCCCCCGCTCGCCAGGGCGCGTCTCTCGCGGGGCGCGTTCGCCCGATCTGGCCGGGGCGGTCGAGAAAAGCAGACCGGTACGATCCGGTGGTGCCCCAATTCGTCGATCTACGGAGCGACACCGTGACCCGCCCCACGCCGGCGATGCGCGAGGCGATGGCGCACGCAGAGGTGGGGGACGACGGATACGGCGAGGACCCAACCGTCAACGCGCTCGAGGCGGTCTTTGCCGACCGGATGGGGATGCAGGCCGCGCTCTTCGTGCCGTCGGGCACGATGGCCAACCAAATCGCCCTGCGGGTGCTGGCCCGACCGGGGACCACGGTGATCGCGGGACGCCGCCAGCACCTGGTCGCGTACGAGATCGGGGCGGCCGGACGCAACGCGGGGGTGCAGCTCTCCCCGGTCGACGACGACGGCGGGATCGTCGCTCCGGCCGAGGTGCTCTGGGCGCGCGAGGGGGCCGAGAACCATCTGCCCACCCCCGGCATGGTGGCCATCGAGAACACCCACATGGCGTCGGGCGGTCAGGTGTGGTCGCTCGAATCGCTGAAGGACCTGCGGGCGGCGGCGGGAAACCTGCCGATCCACGTCGACGGCGCCCGAATCTTCAACGCCGAGGTGGCGAGCGGCGTGCCGGCCGCCCAGATGGTCGAGGGGGCCGCCACCGTGATGGCGTGCCTGTCCAAGGGGTTGTGCGCGCCGGTCGGGTCGCTGCTGGCCGGATCGGGCTCGGTGATCACAGAGGCCCGGGTGGAGCGTCGACGGCTGGGCGGGGCGATGCGCCAGGCCGGGGTGATCGCCGCAGCGGGCTTGGTCGCCCTCGAGTCGATGGTCGGACGGCTGGGCGAGGACCACCGGCGGGCGCGGTGCCTCGCGGACGCCGTGGCGGCCCGCTGGCCCGAGTGCGGCCTCGACCCCGCATCGGTCACCACCAATGTCGTGGTGTTCGCCCATCCGGATCCGCCCGCGCTGATGGGTCACCTCCAGGGGGCCGGGGTGCTCGCCGGCACGATCGCCCCCGGTACCGTGCGGCTGATGACTCATCACGACGTCGACGACGACGGCATCGAGCGCGCCGTCGTCGCCCTGACCGGTGCACCGAGATGATCGGTCGCGGGCCCGCCGAGGAGCGGCGTTGAAGGTCCGAATTGGCGTGAGCACGTCGAGGGGTGATCCGGACGTGAGCTCCATCGGCGCGCTGGCCGACGACATCGAGGCACTCGGGTTCGACTCGATCTGGTTGCCCGAGGTGCTGACCCAGGCGGCGGTCGACCCGATCGTTGCCCTGGCGTGGATAGGCGGGCACAACCCGAGGCTCAAGCTCGGCACGACGGCGCTGCTCCCCGGCCGCAACCCGCTGCGGCTGGCCAAACAGGTGGCGACGGCCGACGCCCTGACGCAAGGACGGTTCCTTCTGACCCTCGTGCCCGGGTTGGCGCAGTCACCCGAGCGCGACGCAGTCGGTGTGGCCACCGCTCGCCGGGGTGCGGTGATCGACGAGCTCTTGCCGGTCCTGCGGGAGCTGTGGTCCGGCAAGACCGTGGGCCACGACGGCCCGTCGGCGAGCTTCCCGGCCACCGAACTGTGGCCGCTGCCGGTGCAGCAGCCCTTCGACGTCTGGCTCGGGGGGATGGCCCATGCCGCCCTCGTCCGGTGCGGACGATTGGGCGACGGCTGGCTTCCGGCGCTCTGCACACCCGAGGAGGTTTCCGCAGGCCAGCGGGTGATCCTCGAGGCCGCCGAGGAGGCGGGGCGGACCATCAGCCCCGAGCACTTCGGGGTGAGCGTCGTCTATTCCGGTGCCGCCCTTGACGACCGGGTGGTCGCAGCGCTGTCGGTCCGCTCGCGTGGGAGGGATCCTCGCCAGCTCGTCCCGGTGGGGTTCTCCGAGCTGCGGGCCCGGCTCGAGAGCTTCATCGCCGTCGGATTCTCGAAGTTCGTGGTTCGCCCGATCGCACCGCCGACGGGTTGGCGGCGCGAGCTCGAGAACCTCGCCGAAGCGGTCGGCGATCTCCAAACCTGACGGCGAGCGACTACGCCGGGGTGGGCTCGCCCGCCGAAGCGGAACGGGTGGCCCGGCCCGTGATCGAGAAGGCCACGGCAGCGAGGAAGGCGAGCGCCGAGGCGATTTCGACCACAAATGCGTCGATCGCGTTGGATCCCGAGAACGAGTCTTGGAACCCGAAGAGGCCGTAGTTCACCGAGATGAGGAACCCAGCCAACGTGGCGACCATGGTTCCGGCGCCGATGAGCGCCGTCCAGACTCTCCGGACCACCGCGGCGCCCACCGCGAAGACGAACGCCGCCACGCCCTGGACGACGAACAGCGGGCCGATCGTCGCGATGTGGCGGTAGGCGATGTCCCACAGGTGCAGGTGGATGTAGCCCGAGACGACCATGAGCGCGGCGGCGGCCAACGTGGCGACGTTCACCACCCATCGGTGCGACGACCCATCCATCCAGAGCAGCGCCAACACGGAGTGTCGCTCGCTGCCTGTCCTTGGGTGGGTGGCGGTTGCCGTCATGGAGCGTGTCCTTCGCTCGCGTTCAGCGTCCGGTTCCCCGGCTCGTCGGCCGCTCAGTACCCCGCCGAGGGACTGGCGGTGGTGGTGTTGGTGGTCGCCGGAGTGCTGGTGGCGCTGACGTTCTTGGCGGTGGCCGCGTACCAGACGCCGCTGCCCTCCTTGACCGCGTTGCCATTGACAACGCCCGGACCCGTGTCGAGCGCGTACGTGTAGAGCGGGTGCTTGTGCCAGGTCACCACGAGCTTGCCGCCCGTGGAGACCGTGCCGAGTCCCGTTACGCCGGGACCCCCCTTGGGCTTGCTGCCCTTCGGAACGGTGACCCACGGCCACACGCTGAGACATCCGCCCGTGCAGGTCACCTTGTTGGCGGAGTCGGCGGTATAGATGTACACGGTCATCCCGGCGCTGTTCACGAGGATCTTGCCCAGAGTGCCGTGGCTGACCAGCTTGACCGTGGTGCCGCCGGTCGCGCCGGCGCTCGAGGGCAGCGCGGCCGCGGTGAAGGCGAGGCCGGTCGCGACCGCGGCGGTGGCGACCGCCAATCGGGCCAACCGGTGCCGCGTGTTCGCTCGTGCCTTGGCGGTCCCTGACTTCATGAGATGGCTCCTTGGGTGTTTTGATCGGGGCTGGCCGGGCACCGCCGAAGCGCTGGTGTTCTCGGCATCGACAGGTGTTACGGGCCAGGCCGCTCAACGGATTGCTCCGGGCGAAAATCCTCCCTCTACTTGGGAATTCTCTGCCTTGGGCAATCCCGGTGTGGTCCCGCACCGTAATTCTGTCGGTGGGACAATTCGATGGCATGCAACAAGGTGGCACGGGACTCTGGGTGACCTGGTGAGCGAGCTCTCCGACGAGGCGCTGCTGGCCGGCATGGCCGTGGGCGACGAGACCGCTGCGGTCACCTTCGTCCGGCGGTACCAGCGGCGTGTCTACGGCTTGGCCGTGTCCATGCTGGGCGACGCCCAGGCCGCCGAGGACGTGGCGCAGGAAGCCCTGGTCCGGGCCTGGCGCCACGCTCAGGTGTTCGACGCTCGCCGGGGTTCGGCGGCCACCTGGGTGCTCGCGATCACCCGCAACCTGGCCATCGACGCCATGCGGGTCCGCCGATCCACCCCGATGGATCCGGCGCGGTTCTTGTCCCTCGGCTCGGTGAGCCTGGACGAATCGCCCGAAGAGGCCGCCGAGGCGCACGACGCCACGCCGGGGGTCCGCGCCGCGTTGGCGTCGCTGCCGCCCGAGCAGCGCCGGGCGCTCGTGCTCGCCGTCGTCTACGGGCTGACCGCGGCGGACGTCAGCGAGCGGGAGTCGATTCCGCTCGGGACCGCCAAGACCCGAATCCGCGCCGGGTTGCAGAAGCTCCGCAGGACAATGGATGTGAAGGTGATTCAGCCATGACGATCAATCCGCCTGACCCGCACTGCCAAGGGGTCCAAGACGAGCTGGCCGAGCTGGCCCTCGGAACGCTCAGCGGTTTGGAGCGGTCGGTCGCGTTGACCCACGTCGAGGGGTGCCCGAACTGCCGCGCCGAGGTGAACCGCCTGTCTGCGGTCGCCGACGCCATCTTGACGCTCGCCCCCGAGGTCGAGCCCCAAGCGGGCTTTGAGACCCGGCTCTTCGAACGGATGGGCGTGTCGCGTCGGCGGCGTTGGCGTCTGCCGCGTCGCCAGGTGCAGCGTGTCGCCCTGGCCGGGGGCGCCCTGCTCGGCGCGCTCGGGCTCGGGCTCGGCCTGGCCCTGACCTCCGGTGGAGGCGTGCCGGCGATCGATACCGCGGCCATCGCCGCCAACCTCACCGCCGACCACACCAGCCGGGGCGAGGTCTACGTTGCCCCCGGCCAACCCGGCTGGCTGTTCATGTCGGTCGATCACGCCCAGGTGACCGGCCTCGTGACCTGCCGCCTCACGACCGTGCGCGGCGACACGATCAGCGTCGGCACGTTCTGGCTGGCCTCTGGTTCGGGCACCTGGGCCTACGAGCTCCCGGTCCCGGCCGACCAGGTGAAGAGGGCCTGGGTGGTGACCGGGGACGGTCAAGTCTTGGCCAGCGCGACGCTGGCCCACTGACCTCGGGGCGCACGCCCCCGGGGTCTCGTGCCGGTCGGTCTCTAATACCGGTACGTGTCGGGCTTGAACGGACCGTCTGCCGACACGCCGATGTAGGCGGCCTGCTCGTCGGTCAACCTGGTCAGCTTCACGCCGAGGGCGTCGAGGTGCAGCCGGGCCACCTTCTCATCGAGGTGCTTGGGCAACACGAACACCTTGTTCTCATACTGGCCGGGCTTCGTGAAGAGCTCGATCTGGGCCATCGTCTGGTTGGTGAACGAGTTGGACATGACGAAGCTCGGGTGTCCGGTCGCGTTGCCGAGGTTGAGGAGCCGACCCTCCGACAAGACGATGACCGCATGGCCGTCGGGGAAAACCCACTTGTCGACCTGGGGCTTGATGTTGACGTGCTCGATGCCGGTCACCTTGGTCAGGCCGACCATGTCGATCTCGTTGTCGAAGTGACCGATGTTGCCCACGATGGCCTGGTGCTTCATCTTTGACATGTGTTCGGCCGTGATGACGTCCTTGTTGCCGGTCGCGGAGATGAAGATGTCCGCCTCACCGACGATGTCCTCCAAGGTCGTGACCTGGTAACCCTCCATGGCCGCCTGCAACGCGCAGATCGGGTCGACCTCGGTGACCACCACGCGGGCGCCCTGGCCGGCCAGCGATTCCGCGCAGCCCTTGCCCACGTCGCCGAAGCCGCAGACGACTGCCACCTTGCCGCCGATGAGCACGTCGGTCGCACGGTTGATCCCGTCGACGAGTGAGTGCCGGCATCCGTATTTGTTGTCGAACTTGGACTTGGTGACCGAGTCGTTCACGTTGATCGCCGGGAACAGGAGCTCCCCGGTGCGCTCCATCTCGTAGAGCCGGTGAACGCCGGTCGTCGTCTCCTCGGTGACGCCTCGGATGCCATTGGCAACCTCGGTCCAGCGTCCCGGGTTCACCGACAAGCTCTCGGCGAGGCGGGACAGGATGACCGTGAACTCCTCGCTGTCGGTGCTCGAGGGGTCGGGAACCGCACCGGCCTTCTCGAACTCGACTCCCTTGTGCACGAAGAGGGTGGCGTCGCCGCCATCGTCGAGGATCATGTTTGGGCCCTCACCGTGGCCCCAGTCGAGCGCCTGCTCGGTGCACCACCAGTACTCCTCGAGCGACTCGCCCTTCCAGGCGTACACCGGCACGCCCTTGGGGTCATCGGGGGTCCCGCCAGGTCCCACAACCGCGGCCGCGGCAGCGTGGTTCTGGGTCGAAAAGATGTTGCAGCTGGCCCAGCGGACCTCGGCCCCCAACGCGACCAGGGTCTCGATCAGCACGGCCGTCTGGATCGTCATGTGGAGCGATCCGGTGATCCGCGCTCCCGACAGTGGCTTCGCCGCTCCGTACTCGTCTCGCATGGCCATCAGGCCCGGCATCTCGTGCTCTGCGAGCACGATCTCCTTGCGTCCGAATTCAGCGAGGCTGAGATCGGCGACCTTGAAGGGAGGCCGCTCTTGCGCTGTCGTCATTGAATCTCCTTGATGGGCTGCATCGACCGTGCAGTTTTCGCGAACGACGCGCCGACGCGGTCTCGCCCGGCGCTCGTCGGGGGATGCTCAACAATAGGCCCGCCGCGAGCGGCCACCGTCAAAGTGGTTCGGCGCGCGAATAAGGCGAATCGTCTAGCTCGTTGGCGTTGCGGAGTCCGAACCCGCAGCAATCGCCGGTGACGCCATCTGTGCCTTCAGTGCCGCGAGCTCCTCGTCGACGTTGGACTTGGTCGCGACCTCGTCGAGCTCCTTTTGGATGTCGTCACCCCCGCCGCCGACGTCTTCTAACGCGCCCGACTCGAGCAGCTCGTCGAGCGCACCCGAGCGCGCCTGCATGTTGGCGATCTTGTCTTGGGCCCGCTGGAGGGCCGCACCCGAATCGCTGAATGACTTCGAGATGCCCGACACGCTCTCGTCGACGCTGGCCATGGCCGAGGACGCGGTGTACTGCGCCTTCAGCACCTCCTTCTGCGAACGGAACTGGTTCACCCGCTCCTGCAGCGCCTGGAGCGTGTGGGTCAGCTTGTCTTCTTCTTCGCTCAGCTGTTGGTGCTGGGGTTCCATCCCGTCGATTTGCGCCTGCGCGGTCGCCTTGCGGGCCAGGGCCTCTTTGGCCAGGTCCTCACGGCCAGCGGCCAGGGCCTGCTTCGCCTGTTCCTGGAGGTGGTCGACCGAGTGCTGCAGCTGCTGTTCTTGCAGCTCGAGCTGCTTGCGGGACGCGGCGATGTCGACGAGAGACCGTTTGACCGCGGTGATCTGCTCGAGCATCTTCTCGTAGGAGAGGTCGAGCATCTCGTCGGGCTTCTCCGCCGAGTCGAGCGCCTTGTTTGCCTTTGCCTCGATGATTTCGTGCGCTCTTTGGAACAGTCCCATCGGTTCCTCCTCCGAGCCGGGTTGCGGCCCGGCCAACCCGAAACCTACCGCCCCACTCGAATGTTGTCGGTGCGGCGCGCCGGCATGGGCCGAGCCAATCGGGGAGGTGGACTCCCGAAGTGCCTCGTGTGGGTGAACCCGACACCCACCGGGGACGACAGTGGGGGGTCGATGGGCTGGCGTCGCGGCCCCTGCCCCAGTAGCTCAGAAGATAGAGCGTCGGTTTCCTAACTCGAAATCAGGGGTCTTTTGGGACGGCAACAGACGACGTATGGTGGTCTGACCTGCGATGATGGTTGGACCAGTTGGTGACAGGCGGTCCTATTCGGCGGGAAAAGTAGGCCCAAAAGTAGGCCCGGATTGCGCGACCTGCTCGACCCAGAAGGCCCCGCAGGGGTCCCGCAACCTTGCTCATTTCCCAAAGCCCCTTCGACTTGTCGGCTGGAGCGGGTAGCCTGGAGGATCCACCCGTCGCAGAGGGGTGCCATGGGACGAAGGATCGCAGCGACACTGGTCACGGTCGGCTTGGCCGTGGCAATTTGCTGGCCGACGGCTGCGTTCGCCCAACCCTACCCTGCCTTCGTCCCAGCCCCCGTCGGGGGTGGCGTGGCCTTCACCGGGACGAGTAGCTCGGTGGTTGATCCTTGCGGCTCGGTGATCGTCACCGGCCTCGGATTTCAGCCGAATGAAACCATTACCGTGACACTGGGCGGCGCGCCCGTTGGTACGGCGACCGCCGGAGCGAACGACTCGTTCTCGACCACGATCTCGATCCCTGCGGGCACCACCCCAGGCACCTACACCCTCACCTCCAGCGCGACCGGCTATTCATTAAGCACCGAGCTGACGGTCGGCAAGAATGGGTGCCACGTTGCGCCCCTGCTGAGCAATAGCACCGTGGTGCCCGGAGAACCGACCGTGGTGACCGGCACGGGTTGCGTCCCGAACGCCTCGGTCGTCCTGACCATCGCCGGTAAAGAGGTGGGTCAAACCACCGCGAACAGCCAAGGAGGCTTCTCGGCCTCGATCATCCCGCCCGGCTACAAGATCGGGCAGGTGACGGTCACCGCCTCGTGTGGGTCGAGGACGTTCGACGTCTTCTTGGCCGTCGTGTCGACATCGAAGCTCTTATCGCCCGAGGGGAGCACCGCGGTGTTTGGCGTCTTTGTGTTGCTCGGAATTGTCTTGTTGCGAGGCCTGTTCGGCAGCAGCGGCACTCGGCGTCGCCGGAAGCGGCCAGGGACCTCCGACACCGTCGGCGAGGGTTAGGACGGCGTAGGGCTCGTCGGTCGTTCGCGAGATGGCCGGCGCGATCCTTGTTGCGGTGAGTGCTGCGCTCTATGGAGCCGGGTCGCGTCCGGTGGTCGCTGGCCAGCCGCGGCTATCGAGGGCCGACTGAACGCATATTTCTGAGCGCCAATAGATCAGCCGGTACGAGGCTGGTCTATTGGCGAGGGGAGACTCTATTGGCGAGGTGAGACGCCGTAGATCGTCACTTCACCGGCCCGACCCTTGACCAGCACCGTTTCGGGTCCGCCGAAGGTGAACGAACCGTCCGCCGCTTCGTTGATCACAGAGGTGGCCAGGATGTTCGGACGCCCCTCCCGCCCCGAGATGCTGGCGATCCGGAAGCCGACATTGACCGCGTCACCCAGCACCATGACGACCGATCCGGGCATGAGTTGCATGGTGACCGGGCCCATCGAGAGTGCCCAGCCCATCCGCAAGGGGGATCCGTCGGCATAACGGAGCTCCAAGTCGGGCGTCGTTTTCGACACCAGCGCGTCCGCAGCGAGCGCGAAGTTCAGGGCGTTGACCGCAGCTGCCGGGTCGACGTCGAGCTCCCAGCTGGCAAAGAAGGCGTCTCCGACGTAGTCGACGAGCGTGCCCCGGTGCTCGGTGAGCAGCTCTCGAAGCTTGTGGTAGAGGACGTTGATGTCACGGGCTAGCAGTAGTCCCTCAGCCTCTTCCGAGACGGTCGAGAAATTGATGAGGTCGCCTACCACCATGGCCATCGTCATGGGCGTGGTGATCGAGGTGGTTGACCGCTGTTCTGTCCTCGCGGGCTTCCGCATGGTCGCCGCGGCGTCACGGAATTCGAGTTCGTGGCTTCCCACCTGGATGTGGTCGCCGCCGTGCAGCGGCACACCCACTGCGCGTTCGATGCGCACTCCGTTGACTCGGACCCCGTTGCTGGACGTGTCGACCACAATGGCTCTCGAGAGTTCGGGGTCCACCCGGATTTCGAGGTGGTTGCGCGAGACAGCGAGATCGTGGCCCAGAAGGATCCGATGAGCGTCGTCCACGCCAGCGCATTCGCGCCCGACGAAGAGCCGGTCGAACAGGGGGAGGGTGGCTTCGCCGGGACTCCCGGGGTCGAGCACCACGTAGCCGAACGGCTCGCCCTCGGTCGCCGTCGGGTTCACCTCGCTCACCGGACGGGGCTCCTTGGGCCCGGCTCCGGTGCTGCCTCGCGGAGGTCCGGTCGGGATTTCGACACGGTTCGAGCGAGTCGTGGAGTCCCGAGTGCTGAGTGGGCGAGACGAACTACGAACACCGGCACTTGTCCCCCTTCGGCCCCTTCGGCTGGGCCACCCTTGGGACGGTAGACGAGCCCCAGTGTATCGGCAACGACCGTGCGCTATCGTCACCGCTGGTCCCCGGCGCCGGGGGCCCTGGGGGGCATTCCGTGGTGGCGGGATGTCGACCGGTCCACCAACGGAGGAGCCTGGTGGCGAACGAGAGCAACCTGAGCGTGGCTCTGCCGAGCTATGACATAGGTGCCGAACTCGGCCGCGGGGCCTTTGGCGTGGTGCTGGCCGGGCGCCACCGCCAGCTCGGGCGCGAAGTGGCCATCAAACAGCTGGCGCCGGGACTCGTGAGCAATGACACGGTGCGCTCCCGGTTCCTGGTCGAAGCACAAATCCTGGCGTCGATCAATCACCCCCACATCGTGCCGGTCTATGACTACGTCGAGCGCGATGACGCCTGCATCCTGGTGATGGAACGGCTGGCCGGCGGCACCGTCTGGGGTCGTTTTGTGCACCGGGGATTCGATCAACGAAGCGCCTGCGCAGTTGCGATGGTGGCGTGCTCGGGTCTGAGCGGAGCACACCAACATGGGGTCTTGCACCGGGACATGAAGCCGGAGAACATTCTCTTCGGGGACGACAACGTGTTGAAGGTCACCGACTTCGGCATCGCCCGCGTCCTTGGTGAGGATGACGCGCTCGCAACCCGGGCGGGAGAGATCCTGGGTACCCCGGCCTACATGGCACCCGAACAGGCCAGCGGCGCCGATCTCGGGCCGGCCACCGATATCTACGCCGTCGGCGTCATGCTCTATGAGCTGCTGTCGGGTCGGCTTCCCTATCCCGACGAGGGAGGGTCACTGGCAACTGTCCTCCGCCACATCAATGAGGATGCCACCCCTCTGGCCGACGTCGCTCCAGCAGTCCCGGCCGGTGTGGCCGAGGTTGTCATGCAGGCGCTCGCCCGCGACCCTGCCGACCGATTCGAATCCGCCGAGGCCTTCGGGGTAGCCATCGGCCACGCGGCCAGCGCTGCGTGGGGTGCCGGCTGGCTGGACCACCTCGGCGTTTCCCTTCGGGAACCCGGGCCAATTCTTTCCAGCGCGCAGAGCGGGTCGGCCACTGCCATCGGCGCGAACCCCGATGAGTGGGGGGTGGTCCGCCCGGACCTCGACCTCCACGTCGGCGGTGCCGCCGAGACAGGTCTCGTGCTAAATGACCTCATGCCGTTGCGCCAGACTCCGGTCGAGGTGCCTGCCTTTCCGACCCGTCTTGCCTGGGCCGCCGCGCTCGTCGGCGTGATCGCTCTCGTCCTCGGATTGCTCGGAATCGGCTCCTCCAATCCGACCCCGACCCTCGGGCCAGGATCGGTCACCGTGGCCGGCCATGACCCCACCGCGGCCGGACGCGTCCCGATCGACCTCAACAACCAGATCCCGATCGTCGTGCGGCATCTCCCGGCCAGTGTCGGAACACCCCTGACGGCCCAACTCGTGCTTTCTCTCGGAGGCGTGAACGTCGTTCGCTCGACATCGATGCCCTTCGTCCACGGGGCCGCTGGATGGCGGACGACGGTGGACGCCAGCGCGGGTCGTTACATCGTCGGCGGCAAGCTCTCAGGCACTCTCAAGCTCTCGGGTCGACAAGGGACCGTGAACGACGATTTCGGCGTACAGGCCGCCCGCTCTCCCTTTGGCACCTTCGTCGGAGTGATGGGGCTGGTGCTGCTGCTGATCGTCGTGGCCTACGCAGAGTCCCTGTTGCGGGGTCTCCGACGTGGTCGCCGACGGCAGAACCGTGCTGCCGTGGCCGGGTTGGTTGCGGTCGGGTTGCTCGGCGGGCTGACCGCCACCTTCTGGGGTTGGATGCTCGGGATTGCCGGGCCGACGCTGGTGTCCTTCGTCGTGCCCGCCGCGGTGGGTGCGTTAGCCGGGCTGCTGGCGGGGCTGGCCGCTCGGCAGGTCGGGAACCGCGCTCGCGCCCAGCGCCAGTCCAAACGGCTGGTCATGGTGGCCAGGCGGCGCACGACGATGCTCCCAGCGGTGCCCTCACCCGACGGGGCCGATAGCTGAGATGCACATGAGATGGATGCGGCCGGTCCGAGTTGGCACCCGGCATCGCCGAGCCGGTCTCGCTCGCTGGGCGGCTTTTGTGCTCCTGGTGGTGCTGGTCACTGCCGGGTTGCACAACCCGGTTGCCGGAGCGGCGAGTGATGTGTCCTTCAGCGCGGCCATGAACGGGCAGCCAGCGGCCACGTCCTCGGACGCCCATCCGGCCCAGCTGTACCCCACCGCGGTGGCCCACGTGACCATCAGGGTTTCCAACAACGGCGGCTCGACCTTGCGCATCGCGACCGTTCGCTTCGAGGGACAGGTGCTGGACCTCCCTCTCTTCTCCTACGACACCGGGGTGAACCTGGTTGTCCCATCCGGTCAGACCAAATCGCTCACTTTTCCGGTCGTCCTGACCGGCGTTGGGAGCCAGGCCACCGGACTGATCGTCGCCTCGATCACCTTGATCGGTACCGACGGGGCAGGGCTCGCATCGCAGTCGCTGGTGACCAACGTGCACGGCTCGCTGGCCTCGGTCTATGGCTTTTTCGGGTTGGCCGTGCTCGTCCTCACGGCGTTGTCACTCGTGCTGGCGCTGGTGGCGATGGCTCGTCACACGTTGCCCCAGAATCGGTGGTCGCGAGGCGTGCGCTTTCTCATTCCCGGATTCGGGGTTGGCCTGGTGCTGACGTTTACCTTGTCGGCCTTTCGCATCTTCGCGCCCGGCCCCGGCCACTGGCTGCCGCTGGTGATCGTCCCGACGGTCGCCGGGCTCGTGCTCGGGTTCCTGACCCCGGCACCCAACGAGGAAGAGTTCGACGACTACGACGAAGACGTGCTGCTGGCCCAAATCGTTGTGGTTGACGAGGACCCGCTCGAGGTCGTCGGCAGCAGGCACACCGGTGATCTCGTGACATCGGCGGCACCGGGGGTGCCCGACAGTAGAGCCACCACCGCACCGGGGGTGCCCGACAGCAGAGCCACCACCGCACCGGGGGTGCCCGACAGCAGAGCCACCACCGCGCCGGGGGTGCCCGACAGCAGAGCTACCACCGCGCCGGGGGTGCCCGACAGCAGAGCCACCACCGCGCCGGGGGTGCCCGACAGCAGAGCCACCACCGCGCCGGGGGTGCCCGACAGCAGAGCTACCACCGCGCCGGGGGTGCCCGACAGCAGAGCTACCACCGCGCCGGGGGTGCCCGACAGCGGGCCCACGCCCCCGCCGGGGACGCCCGACAGCAGGCCAACAGCTCCGTAACCGCCTGGGAGCACCGCTTCTCCCAAAGCGGACCTTCAGAGATGCTTGAAGGCCCCGACGGGTGAGTTGGACCCGAGGCTCAGGTTGCGGTGGGCGCCGACCTCGAAGCGGAGACTGCCGAGGTCGCGGTCAAACCCAGAACAGCCCGATGAGCCGCGACAGAGCTCCCTCGATCTCGGTAGCTAGGGGGGCGGTCCGGCAGTCGTTCGGCGCCTGACCCTCGGCGGCGAACCCATGGCCTCACTCGCCGGAGGCAGGTTGGCCGGAAGTACGCTCGGACCACCGTGAGCAAAGGCGTGCCTTCTCACCGGCCGCCGTGGACAAGGTCGTCCCGAGACGTGTCGCTGCTCATCGTGGTGGCGTTGGCCGTGGCGGCAGCGGTCGGCGCTGCGTTCGCCGGGTGCCACCCGACCGGCACCCCGGTCGCTGATGTGATCGAGACCGCCGCTTTCGCCGCCGGCCTCACGCTTCTGGCCAGCCGGTCCTCGCGGGGCACCTGGCTCGTGGTGGGGGTGGCGGCAGTCGTTTTCGCCCGCGCGTGGCTGCTGGTCCCGGCCTTGGCCACCATGGGGGTCGCATTCGAGTCGGTGTTCTCATCCCGGACCCGCCGGCGAGTCGGGGCGGTGGTCGGCGCCCTCGGTGTCCAGGTGATCCTGCGCTGGCCACCCGAGGTCTTCCACGGCCTTCCCACGCTCGTGACGACCGCGGTGGTCGCGATCTTGGCGATCTCGGCGTGGCGGCGGTCCTCGACGCGTATCCGACACAGGGCGCTCCTCGTCGTGGGCGGGCTCGGCATTGGCGCGGTGGTGGTGTCTCTCCCCATCGTGATCGCGACGGTGCTCGTGCGTGGTGAGGCTTTGGCGGGAGAGGCGGCGGCCAAGACGGCGCTCTCCAACATCGGCGGCGGCAGATCGGCGGCCGTCGTCGCCGATCTGCAGCGAGCAACGACCGACACGACCGACGCCTCTTCGACGCTGGGCTCGTGGATCACCGCGGGCGCCCGAGTAGTGCCGCTGGTGGCCCAGCAGGCGAGGTTCCTGACCGGCACCTTGACCTCGGCCGCGCAGGCCGCCGCGGTCGGGGCTCGCCAGACGCCGGCGATCGACTACCACCGCCTCGGCTACCACCACGGGAAGATCGACCTGGCGAGACTCACCGCCATGGAGGGCCCGATGCGGATCCTCGATGGCCAGCTGCGCATCACCGATCACCAGCTCGCCGGGTTGGGCTCGCCGTGGCTGGTTGGCCCGCTCGAGGACCGGGTCTTCTCCCTCCGCACTGAGATCGGCCGGGCCCAGCACAGCGCTGATCTGGCGGTCGAGGCGGCCAAGGTGCTGCCGGCGATGCTCGGGGGGGACGGGGTCCGTCACTACTTCATTGCGTTCATGTCCCCGTCGGAGAGCCGCGGCTACGACGGCTTCGTCGGCAGCTATGGGCTGCTTACGGCGGACGATGGGCACGTGAGCCTGACCCTGTCCGGGCAGTCGAGCGATCTCGAGACCTTGCTGCCCCCAGGGGGCGCCATTCTGCGGGGCGTGCCCGGCTTTCTGGCCCGGTACAGCCAGTTCGACCCCGGCGAGTACGTGCGCGACGCCACGTTCTCACCCGACCTCCCGACGGTGGCGAGTGTGTTGGCACAGGAGTACGTCCAAGCCGGCGGAGTGCCCGTCGACGGGGTGCTGGCCATCGACCCCTACGGCCTGGCGGCGCTGCTCCACTTCACCGGAGCGATCCAGGTGCCGGGGCTGCCCGTCCCGCTCACCTCGCACAACGCCGCCTACGTCCTACTCAAGGAGCAGTACACCACCTTCGACGCCGGGGAAACCAACGAGGACCTCCTGCGCCACGACTTCCTGCAGGCCGCCCTACACGTGGCCTTCGACAAGCTGGTGAACGGCAGCCTGCCTGCTCCCAAGACGCTGGCGGCGGTGCTCGACCCGGCCGTCGTGCAGGGGCGGATCTCGTTCTGGAGCCTTAACCGCAGCGAGCAGCCGCTCCTGCACCAGCTCGGGATCGACGGTTCGTTCCCGGCTACCCGCGGCGGTGACCTGTTGGCCGTGACGACCCAGAACTCCGGCGGCAACAAGATCGACGCCTTCCTGCATACCTCGGTCCTAAACCACGTGACCTTCAACCCGAGCAACGGCGACGTGGCCTCAGCAGTGACGATCACCTTGACCAACGACGCCCCGGGATCCGGCCTGCCCCCGATCGTGATTGACAGCTCGGCCGACCCAGATTTGGCTCCGGGGACGAACTTCATGTGGCTCACCCTGTACAGCCCGCTCATCTTCGAGAAGGCCTCGATCGACGGCGCGCCCGAGACGATGTCGAGCGGGGTCGAGGTGGGGGTGAAGGCGTACAGCGGCTACGTCGATGTGCCACCGGGCACCACGGTCACTCTGCGTGTTGATCTCGCCGGCCAGGTGGCGTCCCGGGACACGTTCCCGATATCGGTCCGGCTGCAGCCGGCGGCCAATCCCGAGCACGACGTCGTCGAGGTGACGCCGGCTGGTGCCTGGAGGTTGGCAACTACGAACGGCTCGGCCTACTGGAGCCTCTCTGCGGCAATGCGCCAGCGCCGAGTGTTCAGATTTGTGACGAGCTGACTCGACCACGCAGCGCGGCCAGGCAAGAAACACCTTGACGCGCTCAGGAGTGATGGTTACGTTTGCCCTGGTCGAAGTGGGGACCTTTGCCCCTAGCGACAAAGGTCCTTGGTCCCTACGGTGACTACCAGGGAAGTCGTTGAGGGAGGCCCGCCATGCGGAGGCTCGGGCTGATTGTGATCGTGGTTAGCTTGGGGCTGAGCCTCGGGTGGTCTACGGCCGCGTTCGCCGCCTACCCCACGGTCGCCCCCGGGATCACGACGAGTTCGGGGTGCTCGGTGCCGGGCGGGTCCTTGACGGTCGGCGGGACAAATTTCGCGGCGCCCCCGCCCGAGTCGGTCACTTTGACCCTCAACGGCGTCAAGTACTCGACGATCACCATTTCAGCGCCTTCCTTCTCGACCACCGTGTCTATCCCGTTGGACGCGACGCCGAGGGAGTCGTACACCATCGTCGCCACCGGTGCTAAGGGTGACTCGGCGTCAATCACCATCACCATCCCCACGACCTGCGCCGCTGGCTCTGACCTGGCCTTCACCGGGGGCGCGCTGGTGGCGTCATACGTGCCCGTGCCGACTGTTGGCTCCGGGGGGGGGCCCGGCTCTGGCCTGGCCTTCACCGGGGGCTCTGGCCTGGCCTTCACGCCGTCGCCCTCTGGCCTGGCCTTCACGGGGGCCGACATCGCTGCCGTGTCCAGTGTGGGGGCGATCGCGCTCGCCCTCGGGGGCATGCTGATTCTCACCGGCCGCCGTCGTCGTCGGAGTACCGGCGTCTAGCTGTGTGGCCGCAGCCCGTAGTCGAAGAAGCACCGGATGAGGCGCCAAGGAACACGAGGCTGAGTGTGGATCCAACGCTGGCAGAGTGGGGTCGGCGTCGAGCGAAACCCACACCGTCCATGGCGCGCGGGTCCATTCTTCTCCGCTACGTTCTGGTCGGACTCGATGCTGCAGCGCTGACAGCATCGTGGGTCGTCGCGACCGAATTGATCCCGACGAAGGCGCAGTCGAGGGTCGCGCTTCTTGTAGCGGCGATGGCGTTCGTCGGAGGCGGCCTCGTGATCTTCAGCGCGATGGGCCTCTACCGCGCACGAGTCTGCAGCCTCCGCACGGTCGAGTACTCGCACCTTGCCCGGGCGTGCGTCTTAGTGGCGCTGTTGGCGCTAGCGGTCACAGCCATTTCCCACACCGCGGATCGGCGGGAAATCGCGCTCGGCACGCCGCTTGCATTCCTGCTCACCATCGTCTTGCGCAGCGGATACCGAACATGGCTGGCTAATCAGCGCCGCTTCGGCCGCTATCTCCGTCCCGTGCTGCTCTTCGGTGCTGGCAGCGAGTCTGCCGATGTCGTTGCGCTTCTAGCGGAGCACCCTGAGCTCGGTTATCGAACGGCTGGGGTCGTGGGCGACAAGCGCGAGGCGATTAGACACGGCCTCACGGGTTGCTGGTGCGGGGAATTAGACGAGGGACTCGCGGTGCTGACCGAAATGGGAGGAACTGGAGCGATCGTCTGTGCTGGCGACCTCCATCCGTCGCAACTCAACCAGATCGTTCAGGAGCTGCTCGAGGTGGGCATGCACGTGCACCTGAGCAGTGGTCTACACGGGATCGACATTGGGCGGCTTCGCCCATCGCCGCTCGCGCACGAGCCGTTCTTTTATGTTGAACGCGTGACACTCGCCTCGTGGCAGCTGGTGACGAAGCGCGCTATCGACCTCGTGCTTTCCTCGACGTTTCTGATCCTAATGTTGCCCGTGCTTGGGTTGGCAGCACTCGGGATCAAACTCCAGGATTTTGGGCCCGTGCTTTTCAAGCAGTGTCGGGTCGGGCGCCAGGGCGCGCCCTTTGTGGTCTACAAGCTCCGCACGATGCGTGAGGGTGCTGAGAGTGAGATAGACGATCTGCTCGAACTAAACATGCGCGACGGTCCACTCACCAAGTTCTCACGCGATCCCCGGGTGACCATGCTCGGTCGGGTCTTGCGGGCGACGAGCATCGACGAGCTCCCTCAACTGTGGAACGTGCTGAACGGCTCGATGAGCCTCGTGGGGCCGCGACCGGCGCTCCCCAACGAGGCGGTCCAATTCGACGCCGAACTACGTGCTCGGGAGTCCGTCCGTCCCGGCATTAGCGGGCTTTGGCAGGTCGAGGGGCGCGACAATCCGTCGTTCGCAGCGTACCGGCGCTTCGACCTCTTTTACATCCAGAACTGGTCCGTCGCGCTCGACCTCATGATCCTGCTCATCACGGTCGAGTCGGTCATTGCACGGTTCTTGCGCGCTCTGGTACACCTCGACGGGGACATCCAGATCGCTCCTCCCTTCGTGCGGGTCCCGGTCGAGCGCCGCGTCATGAGGCGCATTGAACCAGTCGTTGGGGGTCCTTCGCGTCGAGGGCGAGGTGGGGAGAGCTGATGAAGGTTGCCGTACTGGGGCTCGGATATGTCGGCACGGTGACCGCGGCCGCCCTCGCTGCCAACGGCCATGAGGTCTGCGGGGTCGACATCGACGCCGGCAAGGTAGCCATGATTGCCGCCGGGCGAAGCCCGGTCGTCGAGCCCGGCCTCGACGACCTCGTCTCCCAGACGGTGGCGAACGGGTCACTCCGGGCGACCACCGACCTTAGCGAGGCGCTGGCAGGGGCCGAGCTGTCCCTCGTCTGTGTCGGTACCCCGTCGTTGCCCCAGGGCGGTACCGACCTCGGGCCAATCGCCCGGGCAGTCACGGCCATCGCCGCGTCGCTCCGGACATCGGAGGGTCCCGCCTCGGGCCACCACGCCCTCGTGATCCGGAGCACCGTCCCTCCCGGGACCCTCCGGGAGTTGGTCGACCCGCTGGTCACCGAGCAGATGTCGTCCTCTTCGTTGGCCGTCGGGACGGGTATGTGCCCTGAGTTCCTACGAGAAGGCTTCGCCATCGTCGATTTCACCGACGCGCCGTTCACGGTGGTCGGCACCGAGGATCCTCGGGTGGGCGACACCATGACTCGTCTCTTCCAGTTCGTTGACGGGCCGGTACGCGTGGTACCGCCTTCGGTGGCCGAAGGACTGAAGTACGCCTGCAACGCGTTCCACGCCACCAAGGTGTCCTTCGTGAACGAGCTCGGGCGGCTCTTCCGCCAGCTCGGTGTCGACAGCCGGGAGGTGCTCGAGCTCTTCCGCGAGGACACCAAGCTCAACATCTCCTCGCAGTACCTGCACCCCGGGTTCGCCTTCGGCGGCTCGTGCTTGCCTAAGGATCTTCGGGAACTGCTCTACCTCGGGCGGATGAACGCGCTCGACCTGCCGCTCCTGGCCGGCACGTTGGCGACCAACGCGCTGTCGGTGAGCGAGGTGGTGAACCGGGTCCTCGTCAGCAACGCCCATGAGGTGGCGCTGCTCGGGCTCAGCTTCAAGATGAACAGCGACGATCTCCGGGAGAGCCCGTATGTGGACCTGGCCGAGACGCTCATCGGCAAGGGGTTCGATCTTCGGATCTACGACCCGATCGTGGACCCCGCCACGCTCATCGGGACCAACCGCCAGTATGTCGACGCAAAACTGCCCCACCTTCGTCGGGTGCTCACCAGTAATCCGGCTGACGCGCTGCGCAATGCCGATGTTGCCCTCGTCTCAAGTTCACACCCCTCGGTCATTGCAGCACTGATTGCCGACGCGCCCGATCTGATCATCGACATGAACGGGCACCTCGGCGCGCCGGTCGAAGCGTTGCCCGGCTACGAGGGGGTGGCGTGGTAGGGCTGCGCCCGTACCATCGATCGCCGCCAGACCTGAAGACAGGCTCACTCACCAGCAAGTCGAGGAGAGCGTCCGCGGCGCCCGAGGAAACGGTTGAGCGCAAGCCCAGGATCCTTATCATCGTCCAGAACCTTCCGGTTCCGTTCGACCGGCGAGTGTGGCTCGAGTGCCAGGCACTCACGGCAGCTGGTTACTCGGTGTCGGTAATCTGCCCAAAGGGACCTGAGGATCCCTCAGAGGCGGTGATCGACGGCGTCACCTTGTACAAGTACCGACCCTATGCCCCTGGCACCTCCAAGGCGACGTTCGTGGGCGAGTACCTCTATTCGTTCGCGGCGACCGCATGGCTGACCGCCAAGGCGTGGCGGCGCGGCCGCTTCGACGTCCTACAAGCGTGCAATCCGCCGGACATCTTCTGGCCGATCGGCATAGCGCTGCGCTTGCTTGGCGTCCGCTTCGTCTTCGACCACCACGACCTGTGCCCGGAGCTCTACGAGTCCCGGTTCGACAGAAGGTCCTGGACGTTACACCGCGCGCTGTTGGCCCTTGAGTGGTGCACGCATCGGTCGGCGCACCACGTGATCGTCACGAACGAGTCGTATCGACAGATCGCGCTGACCCGGGGCGGTAAGCAGGACCGAGACGTCACAGTCGTACGCACCGGGCCGGACCTCGACCGGCTCCGGCCAGGTCCTGTGGACCCCCAGCTGCGTCGTGGAAGGCAGCACTTGGTGACCTACCTCGGGGTGATGGGTCCCCAGGACGGGGTCGACCTGGCGGTGCGGGCAGCTGGTCACATCGTGCACGAGCTGCGACGTCGAGACATCAGCTTCACGCTGATCGGCTCGGGCGACAGCTTCACCCAACTGGTCGCACTCCGCGATGAGCTGGACCTCGAAGACCACGTCGAGTTTACCGGAAGGGTGTCGGACGAGACCGTGGCCCGCATCCTCTCGACGACCGACGTCGGGCTGTGCCCCGACCCGAAGAACCCGCTGAACGACTTGTCGACGATGAACAAGACGATGGAATACATGGCGTTCGCTGTGCCCATCGTCGCCTTCGATCTGCGTGAGACCAGGGTGTCGGCGGGGGACGCCGCCGTTTATGCCCTTCCGAACGAGGTGGCCGACCTAGCGCAAATGGTGGTCGAACTCATCGACGACGAGCCTCGGCGGCGGTCGATGGGAGCGCTCGGGCGGACCCGCGTGGTGGACAAACTCGCTTGGACGCACCAACGGGGGCACTATGTGGGCGTCTACGACGAGCTCACCCATCGGGTGCCGACGGTATCGGTGTCGGGCGCTCCCCCGGCGCAGGGGGGCTAGCCGTGTGCGGGATTGCCGGTTGCTATCAGCAGGTCGACGGCGAAGCCCTCGCTCGCACGATGATCGATCGCATGGCCCATCGCGGACCGGACGACGAGGGGTTCTTCAACTACCAACGCGACCGGGTCTCCGTGCAGCTGGCCCACCGACGGCTCTCGATCATCGACCTGAGCGTCGGTGGACACCAGCCACTGACGGTGGACGGGCTGACCCTCTGTTACAACGGTGAGTTGTACAACTACCGGGCGCTAAAGGCGGAGCTCGCCGGCCTCGGCGTCCGCTTCACGACCAATTCCGACAACGAGGTCGTGCTCGAGGCGTGGCGGCGCTGGGGTCCGGCGTGCCTGAGGCGCTTCCGCGGGATGTTCGCGTTCGCCATCTTCGACGAGCGCACCGGCAACCTGCTGCTTGCTCGGGACCAGCTGGGGATCAAGCCACTCCACTACCTGGCGCGCAAGGACGGTGTGGTGTTCGCCTCCGAGCTGAAGGGAATCGTGGCCGCCGTCAGCAACGAGCTGGCCGCCGACCCCGGTGCCCTGGTCGCGTCGCTCCTCTACTATTGGGTCCCGCCGGACCAGTGTGCCATCGGGGGCGTGGAGAAGCTGGCACCCGGAGCGTGGGCCGAGTTCCGTCCGGACGGCACGTCGACGGTCAACCGGTACTGGGACATCGGCGAAGTGGCGGCGGAAGCAGCCGCCGGTCCGCCGGCGGACCTGCGGGCGGTCATCGAGGAGTCCGTCAACGCCCACCTGGTCGCCGACGTGCCGGTGTCGAGCTTCCTGAGCGGCGGCCTCGACTCGAGCATCGTGACCGTGCTCGCGAAGCGGGCCGACTCCGCTATCGACGCCTATACGATCACGTTTCGCCCCGAGGACAACCGGCTCGAGGCGATGCCCGATGACGCCGTTTACGCTCGCAAGGTGGCGGCACGCTACGGCATCGAACTGCACGAGATCGAGGCGTCGCCCGACATCGCCGACCTCTTGCCGAGGATCGTCGACGTGCTGGATGAACCGGTGGGGGATCCGGCGGCCATCAACACGCTGCTGATGTGTGAGGCCGCCCGGGAGGCGGGGGTCAAGGTCGTGTTGTCGGGGATGGGCGCCGACGAGCTCTTCGGCGGCTATCGCAAGCACCTGGCCTGCCTGTTGGCGGCCCGCTACCGTCACCTGCCATCGATGGTCCGCGACTCGGTGCGGCGGGTGGCCGATCATGTCCCGGTGGTGGCCGGGGGCCGGGGGCTGCGTTACGTTCGCTGGAGCAAGCGCTTTCTCACCTTTGCCGAGCTCCCCGAGGCCGCCGCATTCCGGCGCAGCTACACCCTCTACGACCCGCCCGAACTGGCCGCCCTGCTCAGTCCGGACCTCCGCTCCTGCGTCGACGACGTCGTAGCCAAGCACGACGCCATCTACACCGACACGTCGCTTGACGATCCGGTAGACCGCATGTGCCTCGCCGACGCCCGGATGTTTCTGCCGGGTTTGAACCTGGCCTATACCGACCGCGCCAGCATGGCGGCATCGGTGGAGGTCCGGGTCCCCTTCGTGGACCCCGCCGTGGTGAAGGCCGCCTTCTCGATACCGGGGGCGTCCAAGATTCGTGGTCGGACCACGAAGGCGGCCCTGAAGGACGCCGCCGGCGCCTGGCTCCCCCCCGAGATTGTGCACCGCCCAAAGGCGTCCTTCGGGGCGCCGCTCCGGGCGTGGATCTCCCACGACTTGGCCGAGCTGGTGGACGACGTGCTCCTCTCGGGCGACCTGGTCGGTCGCGGGTTCCTCCAGCGGGCGCCGCTGCAGCGGCTGGTCGAGGAAGAGCGCAGCGGCCGGGAGGACCGGTCCAAGCAGATCTGGCAGCTCCTCACACTCGAACTGTGGTGTCGGCAGGCGGCGGCGGCCGGGGTGGCGACCCCGTGAAGCAGGTGGCCCAGAACTACAAGTCTGGCGAGCTCATCGTGCTCGAGGTCCCGACACCCGCGTGCAAAGACGGCGGCGTCTTGGTGCGTTCTAAGTACTCGCTCATCTCGACGGGCACCGAGATGATGAAGGTGCACGAGGCGAAGATGTCCTTACTGGCCAAGGCACGGAGCCGGCCCGACCAGGTGCGCAAGGTGCTCGACACGGTGGCCCAGCAGGGGTTGCGGAGCGCGTACACCAAGGCCATCAACCGTCTCGACTCCTACACGCCGCTCGGGTACTCGTCATGCGGCGTGGTGGTTGAGGTGGGCCGGGGGGCCGAAGAGTTCAGCCTTGGGCAGCTGGTGGCGTGCGCGGGAAACGAATACGCCCTACATGCCGAGGTCAACTGGGTCCCAGTCAACCTCTGTGTTGCGGTACCCGACGGGGTTTCCCCACCATTGGCCGCCTTCGCCACCGTGGGTGCCATCGCCATGCACGGGGTACGCCGGGCCGAGACCCAGCTCGGCGACACCGCCTGCGTGGTCGGACTCGGGCTGGTCGGCCAGTTGGTCGTGCAGCTCCTGGTGGCTGCGGGGGTCCGGGTCGTCGGCCTCGACGTGGCGAAGGAGCGCTGCTCGTTGGCCGAGTCGAGCGGTGCCGTGGCGTGTGACACCCCCGACGGAGAGGGGATCGACCGGATCGAGCGGACCCTGGCCGAGTTGACGGGTGGCCTAGGGGCCGACCACGTGTTCTTAGTGGCCGGCGGATCCTCTAACGGACCCGTCGAAGCGGCGGCTCGGCTGGCACGCGACCGGGCGCGCGTGGTCGACATCGGCAAGCTCAAGCTGGACCTGCCCTGGAACGCCTACTACGACAAGGAGCTGGACGTCCGGTTCTCTCGGTCCTACGGCCCCGGGCGCTATGACGACGTCTATGAGCTCGCCGGCGTGGACTACCCGGTGGGCTACGTTCGCTGGACCGAGCGCCGGAACCTCGCGTGTTTCATCGACCTCGTGGCTCGCAGCGCCTTGTCCGTCGAGTCGCTGGTGGCCGGCGTCTTTCCGCTGGAGGAGGCCGTCTCGGTCTACGACCGGTTGCGCTCGGGAGACCTGCGGGGGATCGGGTACCTCTTCGAGTACCCCGACGAGGAGCAGGCACATCGACCCATGCCAGCCAGCTTCTCGATCTCGGCACCGGCCACGGCCGGCACCAGAGATCGCCGCGTGGCCACGGTCGGCAGCAAGACCCGCCTTGGCTTCATCGGCGCGGGGAACTACGCCTCGTCCATGTTGCTGCCGCATCTGGCGGGGCGAGCCGATGTCGAGCTCGCCCACGTTGCGACGACTACGTCGCTCTCCGCCGCCAATGCCCAGCGGCGGTTTGGGTTCCAGGCGGCGTCCACCGATGTCGACGGACTGCTCTCCGACGACACGATCAGCGCCGTCTTCGTGGTCACCCGCCACCACACCCATGCCGACCTGGTGTGCCGGGCCCTGGCGGCCGGCAAGGCCACGTTCGTGGAAAAGCCGCTGGCCCTCGACGAGGACGAGCTGGGTCGCATCGTCGAGGTGGTTCGAACCACCGGCAACGACCGCCTTATGGTCGGCTTCAACCGGCGCTTCGCCCCGCTCTTGACCGACATGCGGGAGCGCTTCGGTGCGGGGGTGGGCCGGGCGGTGGCGCGCTACTCGGTCAATGCCGGCCCGCTGGAGGCCAACAGCTGGTACCGCAACGAGGAACTGGAGGGTTCGCGCTTCGTCGGAGAAGGCGGGCACTTCATCGACACGATCGGCTGGTGGCTGGGGGCCAACCCGATCGAGGTCTACGCCGCCGCGGGTGACCCCCTGGAGACCCAGGTCATGCTGCGCTACGAGGACGGCTCGGTGGCGACTATCGGCTACGTCACCAACGGGAACCCTCGGTTCCCCAAAGAGATCTTCGAGGTTTCGGCGGACGGTCGAACGGCCCGCCTCGAAAACTTCAAGCGCGCGACGGTGTGGACGGGCCGGAGCCAGACCACCCGCCGAAGCCGCCGGAGCGTCGACAAGGGACAGGCCGCAGCGTTGGGCAGGTTCCTCGACGCCGTTGCGACCGGTGGGCCGATGCCGATCTCGTTGTCCTCGCTCATCTCGACCACCGGGGCCACCGTCGCCGTCGCTAGGAGCCGGGCGCTCGGGGGTCCTCAGAAACTGTGAACCCGTCGCAACTGCGGTGGTACGCCCGCCGCCTGCGACGGATGTCGGCGATCGAGATTGCCTGGCGGGTGGAGGATCTCGGGCGCCAGGAGTTGTGGCGCCGCCGCCAAGTGCGTCCCGGCGCCGGCGTGGCGGCGGTTATGGCTCGACGGGATCGGGCCTTCGTCAATCCGATCGACCCGTCGAAGTTGGGGGCACCGTCCAACGCCGCCCGAGGGGCGCTGTTGGCCGCGGCACAGGGCCTGTTGACCGGCCGCTGGGAGGTGCTGGGCGTCCAGCGCGACGACATGGTCGATCCCGACTGGTTCTTCGACCCGGTGAGTGGCCACCGCTTTTGCGAGGATCGGTATGCCTTTCGCATCGACTATCGGAACGCCCCCGACCACGCCAACGTGAAGCAGGTCTGGGAGCTCTCTCGGCATCACCACTTGACCGTCCTGGCCGCCGCCTGGTGGCTCACCGGCGAGGAGCCCTACGCCGACATGGTGGCGCGCCACCTCCGCTCGTGGTGGCGACGGAACCCCTTCTTGTCCGGCGTCAACTGGTCGAGCGGTATCGAGTTGGGCATTCGTTTGCTCTCCTGGGTGTGGGTGCGCCGGCTGCTTGACGGATGGCCTGGCGCGGCGGCGCTGTTCGAGAACAACGACGAGGCCGTCCGCCAGGTGCGGTGGCACCAGCAGTACCTGGCCGCCTTCCGGAGTCGGGGTTCGTCGGCGAACAACCATGTCATCGCCGAAGCCACTGGACAACTGGTCGCCTCGTGCGCCTTCCCGTGGTTCGCCGAGAGCGATCGGTGGCGGGTGGACGCCGGGCGACTCCTCGAGCGTGAGCTGCGGCGCAACACGTTTGCGAGCGGGCTCAACCGGGAGCTGGCCTTCGACTACCACGGGCTCGTGACCGAGCTCGGACTCCTGGGGGTCCTGGAGGCCGCCGCCAGTGGGCACCCCTTAAGCACGGAGAGTTGGCAGGGCGTGTGCCGGATGCTCGACGCCGTTGCGGCGGTACTCGACGACCGGTCTCGAGCGCCGCGCCAGGGCGACAGCGATGACGGTCGGGCATTGGTGCTCGACGCGCCCGGGACCAACCGCTGGGCTACCTTGCTGGCGAGCGGAGCGGCCGTCTTTGGGGCGGCTCCATGGTGGCCGACGGTCGCGCCGTGCGTCGCGAGTGCCGTCCTGGCGTCCTTTGCGCCCGCTGCGCCCATGGTCACTACCCGACCGGCACGGCGTCCATCGCACTTCGCCGACGCCGGCATGACCATCCTCCGCACGGCGCCCGGCGCCGTCCCGGAGATCTGGTGCCGTTGCGACGGCGGTCCGCACGGCTACCTGGCCATCGCCGCCCACGCCCACGCCGACGCGCTGTCCATTGAGGTGCGCTGCGGGGGGATCGACGTCTTGGCCGATCCGGGTACCTACTGTTACTACGGCGAACCCGAGTGGCGCCGCTATTTCCGCTCCACGGTGGCCCACAACACGCTTGAACTCGATGGCGTCGATCAGTCGCAGTCGGGAGGTCCCTTCCTATGGCTAGGGGACGCGTCGAGCAAGGTGCTTGATGTGGCGCTCGAATCGCATGATGGGATCAGTTGTTGGACCGCCCACCACGATGGGTATCTGCGCCTCGATCCGCCAGCTCGCCACCAGCGAGTGGTGCGCCTCGACACCGACCGGAACCGACTTGAGATAGCGGATCGTGTCGAGAGCGATGGCCCACACGCGAGCCGGCTGGCGTTCCATCTTGGGCCGACGGTGCAGGCGGACCTGGGTGGTAACGACGCAGTGTTGTGCTGGTCAGGGCAAGGCATACAGACGCGCGCGATTCTACGGCTACCCGCGCAGTTCGCGTGGACGATGCATCGTGGCGAGCTCGATCCGCCGCTTGGTTGGTACTCGCCGCGCTTCGGGGTCAAGCAGCCAACGACGATGCTGCTCGGCGTCGGGATCTGCGGCGGGGGCGAGGAGCTGTGCACGACGCTGGAGTTCGGGCGGTGATTTCCGCTCCGCAAAAGGTGAGGCCTCAGGCGGTGGATGGGCAGGTCATAGAGCCGTTCTGGCGAGCGCTCTTTGTGTGCCCGTCACATGGTCGCCAGGTTCACCAACGCATCCACCGGGCAGCCACCTCAAACGACGCGTCGCTTTGGAGCAGTTCCGATACCGCAGCAAGGATCGTCTGCTCCGCCAGCGCGCAGATGTCTGCGACTCCCAGGAGCGCGCGCGGACTCCTCTTGGCGCATTTGCTCTATGTACTCACAGACGCGCTGCATACGCCGTTGCCGGTTCCCCTTGACGAGAGGATGGACTGCTGGCCTTGCGTGGCATCTGTCCGCCCCTTTAGATCCACCGCCATGGATGTCCGGTCGCATCTGGTGAGAAGCTGAAATGCGCGTGCTTGTCGTTCACAATCGCTACCGATCGGAAATGCCCTCAGGCGAGAACCGCGTTGTGGACGAGGACGTATCCATGCTGCGCGACGCCGGAGCCGATGTGCACACATTCTTTCGAGACTCGGGTACCATCGCCGAGTACGGTGTGGCGCGGAAAGCTGTACTTATACCCTCCCCAACCTACTCGGTCGAAGCGGTCCGCGACTTTCGCCGCGTTCTATCGCGCTTCCGGCCCGATGTCGTGCATCTGCACAATCCCTTTCCACTGATTTCGCCTTGGGTCATACGGATCGCGGAACAGGCGCGCATTCCCGTCGTCCAAACGGTCCATAATTACCGACATTCGTGCCCGGGCTCGATGGGATTCTTCCGCGACGGGCGAATTTGCGAAGACTGCGTCGGGAAGTCGTTCCCGTGGCCGAGTGTGGTGCACGCCTGCTATCGCGAGTCGCACGCGGCGTCCCTTTCCATGGCGCTCGCAGCGCGCGTCCACAGACCGACTTGGCAACTCGTAGACCGGTTCCTCGCAGTAAGTAACTTCGTCGCACATCACCTCACGCTTGCCGGTATCTTGCCTGACAAGATCGTCGTTCTTCCAAATTCGGCGCGTTCACGCGGCCCAGCAATACCGCCAGGCTCGGGATTTGTGTTCATCGGCCGTCTCACCGCCGAGAAGGGGGTGTCCCTCCTGATGTCGGCGTGGGCTCGGTCTCGCGCGCGCGACACTCAGCGGCTGGTTGTGGCGGGAGACGGACCCGAGCGCGACGTTGTGATCGCCGCGCGTGAGTGCAATGTGCGGTACGAGGGCCTCGTTGACGCGGAACGAGTGCACCAGCTGCTCGACGAGGCTGCCATAGTAGTGATCCCCTCATTGTGTTACGAGGGGTTTCCACGGCTCGTCGCCGAGGCGTTTGAGCGCGGCCGTCCTGTCGTTGCGACGGCACTCGGTTCGCTGGGCGACCTCGTTACGCCAGATGTCGGCTGGACCGTCGATCCGAACGTCGACGCGTTCGCGGCCATGCTCTCGAGCACCGTGTCCGACCCCACCCTCGCTACGAAGGGGGCGGCGGCACGAGCGGTCTTCGAGGCGTACCTCACGCCCGAACTCAGAGTTCAGCGGCTGCTCAGCGTCTATGCGGACGTGACGGCAGCCGCGGGTCAGGCATCGCGTCTGCACAGATCTCCGGGTGTCAAATGAGTCACCAGTTACCGACAGACCTCGCGCACTCAGACGCGGAGGGTACATGGACGTTGGGCCATCCCCCCAAACCGTGGAGGCATCGCGTAAGGAGATGCGATGCCAGAGAAGCGACGACGGTACGAGAGCATAACGTGCGGTTCGAGGGTCTTGTTGACCAAGAACGGGTCCGTCAGCTGCTCGACGAAGCTGCCATTGTAGTCATTCCATCGATCTGGTCAGAGGGCTTTCCCTTAATAGTTGCCGAAGCATTTGAGCGTGGTCGTCCAATTATTTCGACGAAACGAGGTCCAATTAGTGATTTGGTTACCGATGATACTGGTTGGAGTGCTGACGCCAACCCCGAAGCATTGGGCGAGGTACTTTCGATGGCGCTCTTCGATCCCGAGCTCCCCAAGAGGGCGATCGCAGCCCGGGCCGCATATGAGGCCTTGCTCAGCCCAGAACGCGTATTGGAGCGCCTATTAGGGGCCTACTCCGATGTAGTAATCCCAACCGAGCGGTCGCGGTCTTCAAGTAATGGCCGACATCTTCTATAGGCGTTGGATTCCCGAAATCAGTTCCACGCGCTCAATATGGTAACTCATGGGGCACTCGGGCCGCGACTTGGCGCCATTTCCCGGGGTCTTGCAATCCCTAACGCTAGCGCGATCCCAGGTGGTCAAAGCTACTATTTGGGGGACAAGAAGTGACGAAGTGGAGCACGCGGGGCGATGTCAAATGACTCTTCGCCAGCGCTTGTCGCAAGGGTCCAAGACCGACTACATCGTCAGGGTGGGCCAATTGTGGCTTGCTCATGCTCGAAGGCGGAACCCACCCATTCCGCCTTGGCGGAAACGCGAATTGGGTCTCTGGCACACCGACCGACCTGAGGTTGGGCCCTCGGAGCCCTCTGTGCGGTCCACTCCGCTGATTCTTGGCGTGACAGCCGTTTGGAACGAGGACGATGTGATCTGGGCGACAGTCCGTAACCTGTTCGCTCAGGGCGCAGATGACGTGTTCGTAATCGATGACGAGAGTTCCGATGACACTGTTAGCGAGGCCCGTGCTGCAGGCGCGACCGTCATCGCGCAATCCAGTAGTGGTGTCTATTCCGAAGACGACCGGCACACTCGCATGAGACGCATCATCACAGAGCAAACTAATCTGGCTGGAGGCGACGTTTGGTGGATCATGGTCGACGCCGATGAGTTTCCTCGAGGGCCCAATGGGGTCACAATCCGAGAATTGATTGAAGATCTACCGGCCTGGGTTGACGTAGTGGGGAGTAGAACGCTTGAGCATTTCCCTGATGCGACCAGCGTCTTTAGGCCTCGGACGCATCCAGTACAGTCGATGCCTCTCGCCCTCTGGCACTACTGCCCGTATTGCACGCGGGATCACTGGAAACATCAACTTTTCCGAGTTCGCAACGTCGATGATCTTTATCCCTTGCCGGGACATCACATCATCGGCGCCGCAGATGGGCGGCTGGTCCGTGAGGCAGGGCCAACCCTACTGATGCATCACGTCCCTTTGCGTGATAGGACCAGAACCGAGGCTAAATTGCGAGCTGCCGGTGCTTCTGGTGGCCGCTATGAAAAGGCGCCAGAAAAATCCCCTAAAGAGCGTCTAGCCTACCGCGTCAGCATTCTCGATGATCTGTACAACAACCGGTTCGATGTTGTTCGCAATGAATTCGCTGGAGCGCCTGCCGTTGGTTTGGCTCTACGCAATTGGCGTGATCTCGTGCCGGAAGCTGAACAAGTTCTTCCGGAGATTGACTAATGTTTCCAAAGGTTGTAGCTGCGAACATCTGCGCTCGAGCATCTGTTCGGGGCTGTGACGACGGCGCTTCATGCTGTGCTGTCCTCCGTTCTCCCCATCCTGGGGAACGGACTGGCACAGCAGGTGGATCAGCTCATGGGGATCCGGTCACTCCCGTTCCCGCTGCTCGTTGCAGACGACCACCTAAAGATGCATGGGCTCCCGATAGGGATACCATGCTTAAGTGATGTCATCGTGGAATGCCACAGGAAGGATGATGACGAAAAGGATGCCTACCGACGGCGTGCTCCGCGTGGTGTTGCTGACTAACTCGCCAGCGCCGTATAGGACGGAGTTTTTCAATGAACTCGCGCGATGCTGCCGTCTACTTATCACGTTTGATGCGAAGCGTGAACCCGATCGCCATTGGTTGCTCGACGAGAGCAACTTTCGTTTTAACTGGTGTGTAAGCAGAGGTCTCATGATCACGCGACCGCGCTTGTCTGGCAGAGCCACTAATCGCCGAGTGCTCCAAGTCCCGTTGAGTACATTCGCTACTCTCGAGCGATTCCTGCCCGACATCGTCGTGTCTGATGAGCTCGGAGTGCGGACAATGTGGGCCGCGCTGTTCTGCAAAGTGCGTCGCCGTCCGCTCATTGTTTGGTGGGAAGGGACTCCGCACTCCGACGGCACCGGTCGTCTCCGCACCCTGCGACGCAGGCTTTTGCTACGGTGCACGAGCCGCGTCTGGGGTACCGGGGTCGAGTCTGCTCGGTCACTCGCACGTTACGGTGTGCCGCGCGAGCGCATCGACCTCGGGATGGCTGGAATAGACACCATTTCCTGGAGAGCTGCTGTGGATCACCAACGCGCCTCCGCTCGGGACCAAGTGCGAGCCGAGCATGCACTGCAGGGAGCTGTTCTGTTGTTTGTCGGACGGCTTGAACCGGTCAAAGGCGTGCTCGAGATGCTTGCAGCGCTCACCGCTCTCGCTGAAATTCCGGACGTGCCGCCGTGGAGTGTGCTGTGCGTTGGGGCGGGACCATCAGGCAAAGATGTGGACCGGTGGGCGGCCGAGCATCCAGATGTCCCTCTGGCACGGACCGGTTTCGTCCAGCCAGAATCTCTGCCGAAGTACTACGCGGCGGCAGACATCTTTGTGATGCCTTCGCTGGAAGATCAGTGGGGCATTGTATGTCTGGAAGCACTCGTTGCGGGGTTGCCGCAGATCACATCTTGGATGGCTGGTGCGGTGGCTGACTTAGTCGGGTCGAGCGATATCGGAGACATCATTGATCCCCGCGATGCACAGGCTTTCGCGCAGTGTCTTGCCGGCCGCATCCGTGGAGCACCAACGCTTGTTTCCAGCGATTCCCGCACTGATGCTGTGACGACATGGTCGCCGGCTGCGGCCGCAACTCGGGGACTTGGAGCGATCCATACCTGCCTCGAAGCTGAGCCATCCAGACCCCAGCTGTCAGTCGCGCCGCAGTTCTCAGATCGGTGTCGAGCGGCTTCCGATGCGGTGTTAACCATTAGCGTAGACGACGGCCATCCGAGCGACCGCCGCGCCGCGGACTTGCTCGCCGACCTCGGGTATGCCGCGACCTTCTATGTACCCGCCCGGAATTCGGAACGGCCGGTCATGACCGCGCGTGACATCCGGGCGATCGTCGAGCGCTTCGAAGTTGGCGCACACACATTCAATCATGTGCCGCTTACGCAACTCGATAGCGAAGCGGCATGTCGTGAGATCACCGATGGCAAGGCCTGGCTGGAAGACATCGCATCAGTTTCAGTTGGGTCGTTCTGTTATCCGCGCGGTAAGTTTACATTCGAGCTTGCGCGCCTAGTTCAGGCGGCTGGTTTTGGTGGGGCGCGCACTACGATGGGCAACATCGTGGGTCGCCCAAGTAACCCCTATATTTCGGGTGCTACCACGCAAGCCTTCTCGCATAGCCGCGCGATCCATCTCCGCCATGCGACCCTCGAACGTAACTGGCTTGGAATACTGAACTATGGCCGAATCTTTCGGTTCGCAACGGATTGGACCGAGCACTTCGAGCGGGGAGTCGAATATGTAGCCGAGCACGGTGGAGTTGCGCACCTCTGGTTCCATTCATGGGAATTCGACGCTTACGATCAATGGAACCAAGTCGAGGCCTTCCTGCGCCGCCTGAAGTCGATGTATTGCTTTCGCGTTGCGACCAACGGGGAAGTGTTCGCGAATGTTTAATAGGGTTAATCGCACGAGATCCCAAATAATGTGTGTCATCGGTTCTCATCGCGGTGTCAGCGTCAACAGCGTTCCAACGTCTTTGGGCGGCGCGCGATTGGGGAGAGCCGGCACTCGTCCGACGCGGACACGGTGCACGCTTCGTCCAATGCTCGATAACCCGGCATACATGCGGCAGACATTCGCAGCTGCCTTGCTCGGAAGGCTCGGAGGGGAGCGATGACATCCCAACTCGTCGGTGGAGGGATACCCTCGGCGGTGAGCGCATCGCAGCCTCGAAGACAACTGGGTCTCAGTGGAGGGGTCGTCGTCTTCACCCTTACGGTGGTGCCGTTGTCTGGATTGGCTGCGGGCGTATTCGGCCAACTGCGGATCGCGTCATTCTCCGCAACGGCAAGCGTGGGGGCCTTCACGGGGCTTGCCACGATGACCCACGAGACTTTCAATCGGTCAAGCAACTCCGAGAGTCGCTCCGATGGTTCATAAACTCGAGCGTCTTGCGGGGTTGATTGTTCAGGCCGTGAGCCATGCAGTCGAATTGCGCTTCAGTGATGACAGACAGATCGACGCCCTTCGGTATGTCTTAGCGAAGAAGTCCATTGGAATTCTCATCGATCCCTCATTGCCAAGGGCTGAGGGGTCGCAAAAGTAGACCTGGCTGCCGCCGTCGACGGTGAAGTCGAGGTGGCGGAGGTGCTCCTCCCCTCCCAGGTGATCGAGCGAAGATCTTCGCCCTGGCCGGTGTCGCGGTCTTGGAGGCGACGACGAGCCCGACCGGTGCTCAGGCACCGGGTCAGCTCCCGGCGCAGCCAGCCGCGTCCTTGCATGTAGGGGGACAGAATGTGATGAAGAGGGGCCTCCCCGGTGCCAACCACCAAATGAGGCCTCCGGCACCATGTTGCACCTCCGACTCGACGTCAAGAAGAGGCTGGACGTCTGTGCGCTCGACGAGCGCTGCGACCGGGTAGCGGACACGGCCGCCTGGCCCGATGCAGACGGCCTCCGGAACCTGGTCAGGGACCTTGCTCCCTTCGGCGCTCCGGTTCATTCGGTCATCGAGTCGATGACCGGGGCCGCTTCGTCCACGACATCTTGGAGCTGCACGGCTGGGACGTCGACATCGCCGATGCCCAGAAGCTAAAAGGCCTAGCTCCCTCGCCTATAAGAGCCACAGGTGGGCATGACCTGAGCGGTGACCACGGAGCAATGAAATGCTGGCGGTGATCGCCTGGGCGCGGTCGCCGTTTCGGTAGTGGTGCCTACGAGCACGAGACAAGTTTGGCGCGGCCCGAGGGACCTGGGATCAGCTCTTCATAGAGATAGCGGTCTCACGCGACACGTGCATAATCCTATCGCCGGTGTGCTGGGTACCGACTCCCCGTCCTTGATGCAAATCACTTCTCCCACCCTGTGACAGACCAACCCCTCATGGTGTCGCTAATCAAAAGTGCCCTAACCTGCGCTTAAGGGGTCCCCTGATTCTTCTTCGTACGCACTCAGACGCCGTAGCCAAACCAAGCCAAGCAAGCCGTCCAACTGACCGGCGTGGACGACCGTAATTTCGTTCCGACAGACCATAATTTAGTTCCGACAGTAGGCTGCCACTTACCACTTCGAATCGCACCCTTTCACGTCTACTCCAGGCTCTCCAGTTCGGCCGCTGCCCCCCACTAAACCCACCGGGTTCAGAGAGCGTATAGCCTCGTCTAACGGCTTCACCATTCCATACCAGCCTTCTGAGCGGAGCATCCTCTTCCGTGGCGCGGTCTACTTTCGATATCATCTCCGTTACCAGTCCTTCCGAGCAAGGAAGTCCCAGGCAGATAAGAAGCTCTCTAAGGGTGTTGGTGGGATCGCCTTTCAGGTCTTCGAAACGAACTTCTGTGTACAACCGCCCTTTTCGTGCCGTACGCGCTCCTTCGACATGCTCTCGCCAAATTCGTGCCGCTGATGCGACCGTCCTGGGTGCCCACGATTCACCCCATCCCCTGTGGGCATCGACCAAAGAAGCAGCCACCTCCCGACCATCTCGGATAAGGTGAACAAATTTCCCTTCCGGAAACAACGATATCAGCAATTCCACATATCGGTTATTGGGCGGATCCTTATCTAGGATAATCCGCGAACCCGGTTTCAGCGCAAGCACCCGTTCATAGACAGACTCGGCGAACATTCTGGCCATTGCCACAAACTCTTCCTCGGTCAAGATGCAACCTAACCCAGTAAACCGAAGCCTTCGCCAGCGATCCTCATCCTCTAGCGGTTGGCGTTTCCATGAAGTCCACATTGGATTGATGAATTCGTGATAGAGCTTTGTCTCCTGTGAGCTTGCGATCGCTGGATGTTGTGCGAGCAACTCTTGCAACCAGGTCGTGCCACTTCGGGGCGCGCCCAGCAAGAAGATGACTTCTAGCTGCTTTCGCTCGTCGCTCATTTAGCTGTTCGCCGGTGGCTCAATCAATCCAACATAAGAATGAACCGCCGGAAAGCTGGCGGAGCAGGCAAGTAGTTCTGAAGTGCCACGGCAAACCCATGCTAGTTACGACCGCTCGTATCACTTTTCGATACTCAGATACTTCTCTGAAAGTCGGGCGAGCACCACCGATTCATCTTACCGCTAGATCTTCTTGGTCCCCCAGACCATGGACTTTGTGACAAGTTTTCGAAAAGCGATGATGGATCTTGACAAGGGCTGCGTATTGCCCCAGCTGGACTTAGACGTAACGGGCGCCAGTGACCGGCGGACGGTCCGCTCTTCTGCGAAAAGAGCGGACATGACACAGACCATTAGCGGGAGGGGTCACGCCCCGTCCCAGGCTCCCTCTGGGCCCCGCGACTCGAGCAGCGAAGCGGTGGCGCAACTAGTACCACAGTGATGTTGCCAGACCAACTACTTGAGTTATTTTCGACACCGCGCAGCCTCACAGCGCCGATGGTGATGCCAACCACGAGATTGCGTGTCGCCTGCACATCGCGCTCACTTTGGTGCGCCCATGGCATCGACGCTTCGAAGAGAGTGGCAGTGAGTCGGTCGGGAAGATCGCGCCGGAACGCGGTCTACAATTTTCTCGTGCTCCTCGAAATCGAACCGACTATCACGGCTGAAGCTTAACTTCAATGGATCTCGCCTTCTTCATTCAACCACGATTCCAATGCAGCCTGAATCGAGGCCTGTATCGCAGCACCGAATGTTAAGTCGCGAAGCTGGTATGGCGCTCAAGATCATCCCCGATGACATGCGAGGCGGTCTCACCGAACACCTTCTGGGACTGCCATACCAGCCCTTTGGGTCATGGTAGCCAACGTAGAGAGCTGAAGTTCAATTGTTTATTCCCCGGCGTCTTGGACACGAACCGCACCGGCCAAATGCACAGCCTCGATACATTCGTAAGACCTGCCCCCGACAACGGATCCACTGAGCGGGGTAAGGTCAGTAACACGAATCGGCGCGTGGTCTGGGATCATTTCCGCGGTGAGACGGAGGGTGCTGCCATGGGGCCTCGTGGGACTAATAGTTCTTGGCTTCTTGGGAGGGCTTGTGCTCCGGTTGGCACAGTCGCCGAGCAGGTGGCCTCCTGCGTTGCGAGGAGCGACCTTGCGATCCGGTCCGGCGCTGTCTATTCGGGTCGTCGGAAACCACTTTGTCAATCAGGATGGTGAGACCGTCCGCCTGTTGGGGTGAACCGTCCCGGGATGGACGCTATCCTCCCAAACGGTCAGTGCCTCACGACGCAGGACTTCGCCTCCCCTCGCGCGATGGCTCGCTGGGACATAAATGCGCTCCGTCTTCCCCTCAATGAGGACTGTTGGCTCGGGATTAACGGCGTCACCAGGGCAACGGCGTCTGCCTACCGCGTCGGAGTCAAGAAATATGTAACAGCGCTAAACGCACTTGGAATATATTCCATCTTGGACTTGCACAGGACCGCGCCGGGCTCGATCCCCGCGATTGAGTTCCAGGCGATGCCCGATAGGGATCATTCACCGATGTTCTGGTCCTCCATCGCCACCACGTTTAGTTCCAATCGAGCAGTGATATTCGATCTTTACAACGAGCCACGACTGCCCGCGGCGAATCTCCACGACTGGGTGTGTTGGTTGAATGGCTGCACCTTCCATGACGTCTACATCCAAAACGTCGACCACCCCGGCCAGGAGATGACGTTACCGATGACGTGGGAAGCAGCTGGAATGCAGCAACTGGTCAACGCGGTGCGGCGCACCGGAGCGACGCAGCCCATAATGATCGAAGGATTGAACTACGCCAGCGATCTAAGTCGGTCATCGATAGGCCCGATCACCTGGCTCAGCGACGAACCAATTGATCCGCTCGGGCAGCTCGTCGCTTCGGTACACGTCTATCCCGGCAATCCTTGTGCGACCGAGGGCTGCTGGAAGCACCAATACGCGGCCGTCGCGCAAAAGGTTCCGGTCGTTACCGGAGAACTCGGCGAAGCCGACTGCATGGTCACCTTCATCGATCGGTACATGCGGTTCGCGGATGCCTACGGCATCTCCTATCTTGCATGGGAGTGGACCCCGCAGCGCAGCTGTGTGGCGGGATCCGGCGACTACGGGTTGATTACTAACTTCTCCGGAACTCCGACCTTCCTGGGTGAAGCCTTTAAAGCGCACCTCGCCAGTCTCTCGGCCGTTTCCCGAAGGCAAAGGCAAGCGTGAGCCGTGATTCGCCCTGGAACCCCTGGAGGCTACGCCGATGAGGAACTCGAGACTGCGCGAACCGCAAGAACTGAATCCCTTGGCCACTTTGCCGTGACCGCCTCATCATCCACTTCCATGCGGCGGAGCCTTCCTCGGTGTCGCTGAAAGCCGAGAGAGAGATTCAATGGCAACCGACAGTATGATGCTCCGCTGCACTTGCGGGGGATCCGTGTCGACGAGGTCGGCATCGACGAGCCTAACTGTCTGGTCTTGGTGGTCAGTGCCACCAACACGTGGACCAGTGCCCGTTCGTCGCTCGACGCGCTGGTTTTGCCTTCGCTGACCACGAGGAACTGGTACCGAGCGGTATGCGCGGGTGAACACTGAAGCGAAGGCGTCGGGTGTACCCGTGATTGGCGGCGATTCTGGTGCCAATCGCGAGGTAGTCGGGAGATGCCGGGATCATCGTCAAGGAGCGGTCGACGACTGACCTGGCTACCGCGTTCCGATAAGTGAGCCTGGATCCGGTAGTTGGAAGTTCTGTGGTTTGACCTGCACTTCTGTGCAACGTTCGTTAGGCTCGGGTCCGGTGAGAACCATCAAAGGGTTATCTGAGTTTCTGTCGATCGATCTGGCGCATTGTCCCTGCTATCGTTCGATTCGACAACGGGGAGCCTCCGATCAGGCATGGGCGATGGCACCCCGCTGGCATGCGGTTTTTTGAAAGGACGTTGTGACGGCCACCCAGCGCCGCTGCGATCTCACGGAAGTTCACAGGCGGAACGCCACCAATAGTGCCGCCCACTTCGCGGGCTGCGTTGGCGCGATGTTGCACGCCGATCTGCTCGCCGGGCCTAACGTTGTTGAGCTCCACAGTTGGCCCACGATTCTCACCAATGAAAATGCCCTGGCACCTACCAGCACGGCAGGTCTCCTCTCGGCCATCGTCTTCGACATCGTTTGCGGGCGTAACCGTCGACTTTCGTGATCCAGCAAACGGTGGTGGAAGCTCAGTACCGGCTTCCGCCGGGAACGCGCAAACTGCTACCACGCACTCTGCGTGACGCAGTTCGTCAAAGAGTTGGGCCGTTTCGCCCTTCTGAAATTGGTTTCGACCACCGCCCCCCGGCGTTGGCGGGCGGAGAAGTGGCTGGTCCACCGGACTTCGTAGGTATCGGAGTGCAAAAAGCCGGGACGACCTGGTGGTTCGAACTCATCATCGCACACCCTGAGGTCTCGCACCGCGCCACGATCCACAAGGAACGGCATTATTTCGACCGCTTCGCCACCGAATTCTTCGGTGAAGAGCAGGTCGCCAATTATCACGGTTGGTTCCCCCGGCCGGAAGGGAAGATCGCCGGCGAGTGGACGCCGGACTACGTCTATCAACCATGGGTCCCGCCACTCCTAGCGACGGCGGCTCCCAGGGCCAAGCTCGTGATGATCGTTCGGGACCCCGTCGAGCGGTTCCTGTCAGGTCTCGCCCACACAAAGACGAGTCGAGCATCTTTGATTGGAAATATTGAAGCCGAGGCTGTCGCCCGGGGATTCTATGCTGCGCCGCTGCGACTTTGGAGGAAGTACTTCCCAGCCGACCAACTGCTGGTCCTTCAGTACGAACAGTGCGTGGACGACCCGATCGCAGAACTGAAGAGGACGTATCGCTTCCTTCGTCTGACTGATGCCGTCGTGCCCTCAGGCCTCGATCGGTTTGTGAACCCGACCTTCGGAGAGAAGGCAGAGCTTGATCCCGAGGCTAGGCAGAGGCTCGTGGACATCTACAGCCACGATGTGGATGATCTGTCGAACTTGGTACCGGGGTTCGACGTACGGTGGTGGCCGAACTTCCGACGGCTCTAGCCAGAGTTGTTGCTTGTCAAGTTCATTCGAAGAAAGCAAGCGGTCCGCGGCGCCTAGTTTGGAAATGATCTATTCGGGCCGTGACTTCGGTGCTATCGCGGGGGGTTGTGACACCAAAACCGGCTCTGACCTGGGATTTATTCTAAAAATCGGGCTAGTTATCCACAGGGAAGGCTCGGTAGGCGTTTTTTGGGGACTATCTACTTGGCGCACCAATGGTGACCGGATCCCGATTCCTGAGCCACTCCCTATGCGAGTGCTAGCTGTTGTCGGTTGAGCCAGGCCTCGACGAACTCGACCGGGGTGAGCCAGCCATGCGCGCTGTGGGGCCGCCGACAGTTG